>Ga0315915_1000939_pt1 | contig 33355 bp, 18 predicted proteins | sample MpolbnodulesMG_FD_207738 | JGI IMG/M metagenome (GOLD analysis project Ga0315915, IMG submission 207738) | Medicago polymorpha root nodule microbial communities from Los Angeles, California, United States - branched nodules | ecosystem: Host-associated > Plants > Roots > Nodule | place: USA...
TATATATATATATATATATATACTGCTTTTACTATTTGAATTTCCGATATATATTTGAAGTATATTTTGAACTATTAATGATATCATCGACATGGATTAATTTTTTTTTGTTGTCAAGTAGTCTAATAGTTAGTAATTCGAATAAGTGGAGTATTCAGGGTTCTAACCCCGACCCCTATATATATTATACAATGTTCATACTAACTGAGTTAAACTCACGGGACATATCAATATTATACACATATACATAGTTAGATAAAATTTACACAAGTTTATGTATTTTGTTAGATAAAATTTACACAAGTTTATATATTTTGTTATTGAAATTTTAAACTATTATTATTTTTTTGGTTATCTGATAAAATTTACTATCTTTTTTTAGCAACATAAAATTTACTTTATATTTTGAAAAAATGTTCAGTACATTTTCATTTGATTTGAATTTTATGGGAAAAAAACATATAGTTTAATATATGCGTGGTTTTATATAGTTTGGTTACCTTATTTCAAAAAAAATAAATATATATATAGTTTGGTTACCAATTGCTCCACATACCAACATTTTTTAGTTTGTCTAAAACAAGTAAGCAGGTTTAGCAAATACATACCCGTATTTCCTAGCTTTGGGTCTTATTTAAAGTTTGAGAAACGTACAAGCTACAAACTTCAAAATGCTGATTATTTTATTAAGAAAATAAGGTAAATTTTTTGTTTTCCCAACACTTCAATATCAATAGTTATGCAGCCTTCTACAACTCTTTTGTTTTGCCATTGACTCGTTTTTCTCCTTTTGAAAGAGTGTCAAGTTTCGTAACTTTCATAATTTTGGAAAGATTATAATAAATCAACATATCCTTTTTTGGATGAGCTTAGAATAATCAACATAACATAGCAACTAATACACCTCTAAATAAGTTCTAGGAAAAAGTAAATAGGTAGGAGATGCGGCCAAATTTAATCTGTCATAAGATCTATGTATCATCGTAGCTAGATTTTAAGATTCTAATTGTTTTTTTTTAATAACAAATGTTATTACCCCCATAAAAAACAATTGTTATTAAAAAGAGTTTGTTCCTCTTTGTTTGGATTTAAATCAAGAACTTCAAACTCCTTATCCTCTAACTCAAATCAGTTGAACTATTCATAACCCAAATTATAATTGGTTTAGAATTTTTGACGTCATCTTTTCATCCAAGTTAGATGATATTTCATTGTTTTGCTATTGAATTATGATGTCAATCGTCAGCGTTCGATGTGTGATTGCCTGCATGGTTGGGACCGAAACAAAACTAAATATATTTACCGGATCAAAAGAAAATTGGTAGTTAAATATTAACAAATTAAAGTTAGAATAATTAATTCAAAATATATCTTATCATGTCATTACGAGGTATACACCTAAAACATGATATGATAAAATAACAATATCATGTTTGTTATCAAGTGCGTATCAAACAAATGATAGAATAATTGATTATATTGTCCTTATTCTATCTTATTTTTGTTGTATTTTATATCATATTTGACCAAAAAAACGAATCATTAGAGTGTGTTTGATCTAGTGAAAAATAATAGAATTGATAATACAACTTTAATCGTATCGTGTTTGATTTTAAATCTGTTGATGAGAATAGACAAAATGGAGAGCAATGGATTGAACAAAATATGAAATTTTTGTCTCTTACTAAAGCATGAGACAACTTTATGTCTCAAATACAAACTATTTAAAAAACCAAAATACTCTTTTATTTTATACTAAAAAAAATTGGCTTAATTGCATGTTTGGTGAGTTATGTTTATTTTAGGTTTCAAGTTGGTCCCCTATCTTTTAAAAGTTTCAAAAGTTGATCCGTTACGTTTTAAAGGTTTTAAGTTTGTCCAAAACGTTACTCATGTTGGAATAAATTAGACCATTCTGTCACTTGACCGTTTAAAGATTCAGTTGACAATATGGATGATGAAATTTAACTTATTTAGAAACCAGTTTTAAAACATTTTTTTAATTTTTTTGTTTTATTAAATTCAATATCATGTCGCGGAAGGGACTAACTTATTCCAACATGACTTACATTTCAGACCAACTTGAAACCTTTAAATTGTGAGGGACCAACTTTAAACTTTTAAAACATAAGTGACCAACCTAAAATCTAAAATAAACATAAGGAATCAAACATGCAATTAAGCCAAAAAAATCTCTCTCCCTTTATCACACACACAAATCTTCTCCCTCTCTCTCCCATCTCCTCTCTCCCCCCTCTCTCTATCATCTCTCTCTTTATTATGAGCATTGTAGTAAATTCTACCATATTTTATTTATGTCGTTGTTCATTGTCCAACAAACATCTTACACGACTTAGAAAAAAAAAATCTTAATAAAAAGTTGTCCAATAAATATTAAAGGCATGTCATGTGTTGTTTTGTCTAATATTTTCCATTTATCAATAAAACAAACTTTAAGATCATCCACAATGACGAATGCTTCATCTATTTAACATTAAGTTAAATAGACATCATCATTGAAGAGTAAATGAATTAGATGCCTATAGAGAAGCGTATGGGAGAACCCCTCTCTTTCTAAACTTTTTTGGAGAATTTGATAATATGTTTTAAAATAAATGAATTTTATTAAATATATTTTGTAGGATCCATGTTTATAATTTTTTTTGAGATGATGAGTTGAAGAGATTAAATGTTTATTAAGTTAAGTAGAAACGTTAGAAAATATAAAATGATGGATGTGGATACTCGATACTTATTTTGGTACTCAAAATGAAGTGTTTCATTGTGGATGGTCTTATAGTCGGTGAAAACTCACATTTGTTTTGAGAAATGAGACTTGTGCAATCATTTATTGATAATTTTAGTTAATAACTTCTATTTTTCTAATAATACTGTAATTGCTTCTAGCTTAGGAAGATGGTCCCTCTCATGAATTAAAATTTTGCATTACCTTTATAAGCTTTATTATTATCCGTTGATTTGACTAAATTAAGGAATAAGGAACATTAACATATATTTGTCAGTTGTGGTCCTTAACTTAACATGAGCATTAGTTTTCAATTTTTTTTTAATGACCAACAGACGAAGACTAAGGAATTTAAAACATTTTCCCTAACTGGGTTTTTTTTTTGCATGTGCTGGTTACACCATCCAGATCACGTTTCAAATCCATAAAAAAAATAAAAAAGACAAACTAGAGTTAATTTTTTTGATAGAGTTAATCTTACGTTGCCTTCCTTGAGAGTAAATTAAAGCATAGTAAGTACATATATTAGAGTTAAACAAAGTCAATTTCAGTTGCTGGAAAGGCTTAGGTTTGGTGGCGCGTTTGAGCTTGACCTGACTCAAGAATTCAATGTCAAAACATGCATATTATTTATCAAACGGTTTTCGAAAATGACATTTTTTTCATAAATGAAACACATGAATTTTCAGAATGTAAACTCAACCACTTTCATTATGCGAAGTAACATTTTTGAAATAAGAAACCGATAAGAAGATAGATAGATCAACTAGCCATAGTAATTTACTTGCCTTAAGGACATTTGTTTATGGGGACTTCATTTGATGTGGTATTAAGGTAAGTGTGTAGCTTAGATAATAGCTGTCAGAGATATTATTTGTAGAGGCCAAAGTTCTAATTTCAGGGTTCTCTACACTTAAATGTTTGTGAATTTAACAATTAAACTATTTAACAGAAATATAGACTTCATTTGACTTGTTGAATGAGTTACGCGACCCAACACATAAAATTAAGCAATACTTCACTATCAATTCGAGGATCAGTCATAATAGATGTTAAGAGCCTAAATCATGCAGATTACTTGGAAGGTATTCAAGAGGTGAAATATTCTAATTAGTAATTACGGAAGTAAAAAAGAAAAGCTTCACTTGATGGGTTTTTATAGATAATTGTTTTTTTAGCTTAATAGCAGTTTTAACCCCCTAACTTTCTCAAACTTGCGATTTTGACCCCCTAAAAAAACTACAAAACTGCCCCTTAAGTTTTGCAACTGTAGCAGTTTTGGCCCCCAAGGCCAAAAAAAAATAAAAAATAAAACACGTGGCACCTCACTTAGGGTGCTACGTCAACGTAGACCGAGTCAAAATTGACCTTGGGGGCCAAAACTGCCACAAGTACAAAACTTAGGAGGCGGTTTTGTAGTTTTTTTCTTAGGAGGCTAAAATCGCAACTTTGAAAATGTTAGGGGGTTAAAACTGCTATTAAGCCTTATGTTTTACGTAGACTTCACTTGGTGAATTTAGAAGAAAGTTTAATCAAATCTCTTGGACCATTTCAAAATGAATTAGTTAAAACAATATTAAATACTATGGTTCTCGTTATTTCTACCTAAAATATGATCAATTATCCAAAGCCCCATGTGAACGCATGGGAATTTAACTTCAAATAGATAGATCTTATTTTGTTCAGTGACCCTCAATAGGAGGTGATACCTTTGTCACTAGAAAAATATATTTTAATTGTGGGGGATTTGTGCTAATGATAATCAAATTATCAATAAGTAATACATATGAAGCAAACCGACAAATTAAAATCATATAGTTAATGATATCATACTATATTAAACCAAGCCATTTGGAGAGATTGAACTATAAACCTTAAATTGAAGGACCAAACTCTTGATATGAACATGTCATCATGAATTGTTTACACTATAATATAATAATATATATATATATTTTCAATGATCTGTTTTGAATAAAATATAGTTGGTTGCCTCCCTTATACACCAAAAATAGAAGTTGGTTATGTAACTTTTTTCTGACGCGGTAGCTGGAAGTTGAAGAAAAGTATCAATCGTGAATATATTGAAACCTTTTTTTCTATGGCTAAGTCAAATTATTAGGCTAGCTGTAATTGGGAGAATGGTAAATTGATCATATGGTCAAGAATATTCGGATCATATACAAAGTGCATAAATTAAAGTTTGTCTAGGAAGCTTTATTTATTTTATTTTGGGGGTACAGAAGCAAAGAACAATAACGCAAACTGCATATTGGGTTTCCTTTATATCTTCATCCAGTTTGAAAAATTGGTTTCATCAATTGTGGAATTTGATGCTTGTGTTTATATACTTTTTATAACTCTGTACCCAATAATTATACTGGTAATTTTTTAATGGCTGTAGTAGTTTATATTATTAATTGTATTCTGATTCTTTTAATCTGTAACGAATATAAGCCATATATAATAATGTATGTATATAGTACTGAACTTTCTAGTATAAACATAAAATATATGCTCTTTAAAAATGTGCAGATGTTATCAATCATGTTGTGATTTTTTTTAGGGGAATCATATCGTGATTAGAAGGACATAAAAAAGCAAAATGCGAATATCTTAGGAAAATGTACAGATTAATTAAGTTGCATAGAAAAGTTTGTTTTGTTGGGTGTGAGAGTGTGAGGAAGCATGTTCCAAAAGGAAATTAAATTTTCTCTATGATTACATAATTGGTAGCAATTTCAACCATGCTGGGAGAATCATAGTGCCTAATCACTCCACTTTTTTTTTTTTTTTTTTTTGAGAAAGTAGGAAAATTATTACTAAATTTATCATTAATTAAAGTGACGTTAATTATCATTTTATAATCCTTTTCAAGAACAAGAAAATTTGTACCTAGTTTTTTGAGACTACAAGATCAAATTCTTACCATTGAGCCGATGTCTCATAGACAAATCAATCTTTTTCTTTACAAAAGACAAATTACTCAACATTTTAATGAAAATATCTTTTTTTCTCTCTAGATCTTGAGTGGTGATATAAAAATAAAACCCAGATAATATATTTAATACAGATAGGATTAAATGAATCCATAAGCTTATAGTAGAAAAGGGGGGTATCTTATAATTAGAATGGTTATGGGTGTGATTGGATTTGGCTTGAAAAAACAATTAGCATGTGATTACTTGTGAGTACAGCATGTCTCCGTTAGCTCCGCCAGCTAGTTGTCCCCTAGATGGCTGGATCTATACATTAGAATGAGAGAGAGAAAATGATCGATCAAAACTCAAAAGTGTTGCTAGCTAACGTGATTCACAAGGTTGGATTCGATGCATATATGGGGCGGCAAAAGAAGCTATAACGTAATTTATATGACGTAGTAAAGACAACCATAAAAAGTCACTTGTTTAACCAAAGCAATCTCTTTACTACATGTTCATCATAGATTCTCCAACAAGCACAATTACCTAGCCAATTGGGTTATCGATATTTCTCTATGATGTATTATGTTCGTCCGAAAACGTTTAAAGAAAATGACACGAGTCTCTTTTAGTTTAACTAATATTTTGAGTTTGAACTCGAACTTGAACACAACAACGTGAAAACTCTTGATAGTCTGTCGTTTATTTGAGCTTCACAAGACTTGGAGAATTAATTTTCACAATTACACACATATGATATCAAGTTAAAAATAAAATACTATCTTTGACCTTAAATTGAAGTAAAAATGTGCATGCAATTAGTACATATTGCTAAGGAAAAAAGAAAAAAAACTCACATGTAATTGCTTCAATTTTGAGGTTGGTTCAGTTGATAAATTTTTCAGTTATCATCATACCCTATAAAGGTGTAATTCAACGTAATTGCATAAGAACTTTGTTGATGAGTAATATACAAGCATATTTTTAAACGTTTTCTGAATTTTGAAGTTTGTCGACGTTGATGAGACTTTGAGACCCAATTCACCTAAACTTAGGAAAAAAACAATTTTATTTGAGAATTTAATAGAAGAAATTCATTTAATTTTTCTCCGAATTGGTTGGTTGCAAACATTTCTATATAGGCATATATTAGACACAATTGTAAGATGGTTATCATTAAAGCAGTTGGAGAGATGTTATCAAAAGTTGTGAGTACTAGTAGTTTAGTTTTATAAATTGAGCTAAACTCGCCTTTTATTTAATCTTGGCACTTTCTAACTATATAAAGTGTAATTTAAGCAACTGAAATATATGATTAAATCTCCCTAAGTTTGGGATTTGGGTTTGATGAATTTGACTTGCAAACAAGAGATTACTTGAAAAATCAAGTTAACATTGGCGGTGGTTGAAACACTCATATCATTATTCACCTTGTTTTCTTCTGTGGGTACACGTTATTAATTAATCTTTTCTTATAAAGTATGGTTTATTATTTAAATTTTGCATGCATCACTGCATCAGTGCTTTCTTTTTATGATTCCATTTATTTTGTCCATTACAACCCATATATATGACGAGGTGGAATAGCGGTGCATGTGATGTGATCCAATATTATGGATACTGTTCATAATGGCTTAGCCATAGGAACCTCTCTAACACTCTATCCATGATACATTTTAGAAAAAAATAATCTATTAAAAAAGAAATTACTTGAGAATTTTTTATTTTTTATTTTAAAATAATAACTACTTTGTCTTTAGAAGTTAACGCCTCTTTGTTAAGGTTTTTGGAAGGAAAAAATTGAGAATTTAAAAAATAATTTAAGTTGTTTTTTGAATCAAAATGTTTCTTCAAAAAGATAGGAGAGTCACTATTTTCGTATATATTGTAAAGAAAAGAACGTAGTGGATGATTCAACTAATATAATGTGTGAGTTTCAAGTACATTGAAGATTTTTGATCAACCTCGGAATCATACCTTTCTTGTTTTCTTTTATTTAGTGGGAGTTTTTTACCCCATCTTTAATTTTTTTAATCTTTGGGCTTTAGCACTTTTTTTTTTTTTACAAAATAACACATTCTTTTCTTAAAAAAAAGATAAAATGGTCTTAACTTCACAATTAAAAGAGTGTGTTTGAAGGATATGAATAATGGGAAGCTTTAGGTTTGTATTATGGTATATAAGCATGTGAATCATGTGATGGTTACCATTTTGTGTTTGGTCAAGAAGAGTTAGTGGTACTATTATATATATCGAGTTATATTTTGGTCAAAATTATATATATTTAGTCTTAGTTGACGATATAACTACGCTAGTGGCCTTTCTTGATCGACCCTATGTCGATATCCATTTTCTTTTGGGTCTCAAACCATGATTCTAGCTTGTAGGTGAACCTTCGTTTTAGCTGAACAAATATTAATTCTTGTTGAGTAAATATATAATGATTCTAATGCAAATTTATTTTGGTGACATTTATGTACGTTAGAGTTTGGTTGAATATGAAGTCCTTATAATGTAATAGTTTGAAGTTATTTTTATATGATGAAATTGAAGTGATTTTTTACATGGGAGCTGTTGGTGCAAAATTTACTTGGAGGGGACCATTATTTAACTATATTTCCAGGATTTTGAACAACTTGATAGAGCTCTTTGTAATGATAATTGGAGAATTAGAGGTGGTGTTGAAACAAGAAGGTGATCCTATGTCACCTTATTTGTTCGTTCTCTATGTGGAAAAAAATATGCGTGAAAGATCATAATTCAGAAATGCAAACTAATGTTAGATAATAAGTTTAAACATATATCATTAACTCTAGTAGGTTTTGATGCATAATAAGTGCGTGCATTTGAAAAAAATTGTAATTTTGGATCTCTACTTAACAAGTTCATGATACTATCAGATATTTGTAGGAGATCCATGTTGATTCAGAGAAAATAGAAAGAGAGGAAATGATCAATGCATTAAATCATGAAGGGTTAAAGTTCTCTTTCCATGATTAAAATTCTACTAATGCTTCATCTCTGGTTGAAGTTGTTTAAAAATGTTATTATATGTGAAATCCTATTAGTTGTGATTTGAAATTCTAGTGATGCTTCTCTATCAATTATCACAATATTAAAATTTTAGGCTTAAATAAGTATTAGTTATTGATGTAGAATACATGTTTCACCAAAATGTAGTGATTTTGATGAATTTCACTTCACAAATACCTTGTTCATCTTGGTGAAAATCGAACAATGTTTCATGTATTTGTGTAGGTGTCATGCATAGATCTGGGGCGGATACAAATGAAGACATGTGGAAGACCATTAATTTTCCACAAGTTAATCATGAAAATGGGGATGTAGAATACGTGTTTATGTTGATGGTTAAAAATAATAAACTATATCTCTGTCTCCGCTCCAACTAAGATTTAAGATTTTTTTTATGTATTGAAGTGTAATATGTTTAAAAAAATCTGTAATGTTGCAATTTTAATGAATTTCAGTCTTTTGTGGATTGTGTTTGTAATGTCGTAGTAGTATAATTTGGATCAATTATGATGAGGCGAGACAATTTTGTTGTCGAAATTGTTGTGTGGTTGAGGCAAATTGTGTTTATAGGTTACGAGTCATTAACGACTTGGTTACAAGTCATTACCAAATTGTGTTTACATGTTGTTCAACAACATATCAGAACTCAGCAGCAGTTAACTGCCGCTGGTACCGAGCATGATTTAACTGCCGTTGGGGTTTAGCGCAAGTTAACTCACATTGGGTACCAAGCAGTAGTTAACTTACAATGGAGTTAATTAAGGAATTTCAGGATGGGAATGAGCAAAACTGAAAGGGAGAAGAGAAATTTTGATGTGTTTTTCTCAAATATTCTAGTGACTAGAAGTTAGTTTTTTTAAGGTGAATAAGTGGGGTGCCCGAGGTACGAACCAACCTCCTGTATAGATAATAAAATGTCTCTGCCAACTAAATTAAGCTTACGGGGACAAACAATATATATATATATATATATATATATATATATATATATATATATATATATATTTGCATTTGATCTTAATTTTCAAACTTCAAAATTCTAACTAGATGATTGAAAAACAACGAAGGAATGAAATTGATTCATTGAAATTAAAATGCATGATTAATGAAAATTTTGGAGAGATTGAGAAATATAAATAAATAAGATGCTCTTTATTCCAATAATACATAATACAACACCACTATGAATCGGTCCAAACTAGGTCATGAACATGAAACGAGTTAAGTCTGTGTGTTTTAATTGAAATTAATTTAAAACATCATGAAACATAAAAATATAAAAATAAATCAATAGGAGCATCTTAAGGTGGATCTAAAGGCTCAGATAAGAAGAACCCATGGGGACCATGTCCACCTTCTCCTCCCATATTGTTGAAGCGAAAAAAATGAGGTTGCAACATAAGGTTTTGAGAAAAAACTATGCTGAAAAGATTAAATCTTGTTGAGGATTTGTCTCATGTTCAAGAGGCGTGTTAGAGGATGAATCATTTCAACAAAAAATGAAAGGGTTTGGGTAAAAGTACCCTGTATTTCAACCCTATCAGCATGTTGTGCAACACGTTTATGAAGATTCCCCAAAGCCTTCTTGAATAATTCAAGTTGGACCATATTCATATTCATCCCATTAATGGGACAAGTCCACAAAAAATGAGCATCATTCTTCTTTCGCAGCCAGCTTAGTTCATTCCAATGGTTCTTCTCGATGTCCAATGCATCGTTCATATGAGTCAGCAGAACATTGAGCTTGCACACTTTGGCGCTACAATATGTCTCAATGAATTGCATTATGACATTGTTTTGGGATGGGACCTGAGAGAGATAACAATTTATGACCGTTTCAACATTTTAGTGACCAAATGAAAATACCTTCTCACCAAGTAAGGATTAAAATGATAAGTGATTTTGTTGCTGTGCAAATTGGGTGAAACAACGCTCCCGTTAAACCCCTTTTGTTATTTTAATCCTTACTTTTTTTGTGGGTTACAGATTTAATAGGATTAGAAAATCTTTCACGCGTATCATTATTGCATCACTCAAACACCTTCACATAGTTCATTCTTATGAATCAATTCCTTATCGTTCTTGTTTAATCATATTTCTTTGTTTTTTTGTTCTTCACAGTTGAATACATGTTGATTGGAAAATTATATTCTTGTTTTTCTATGATGCACGTTAAATTGGAGAAAAACATATGGATGATTGATTGCTAATTGAACGAAGAAAAAAAAAGCATTGAAGAAAAAAACCATGTTAACTATTCTGTGTTTTTCTACAAAGCATGTTGATTAGAAAAAATAATCATGTTAATTGGATTATGTGTTTTTCTAATATGATTAGTGTACACCAAATAAATGATAGGATAAAAAAATGCTATCAACTTTCTTATAATGTTCACCAAACATAAAATATGATACATGATTATCATATCGAGGAATTCTTTTATAGTAATAGACACAAATAAATAGTGTTTAGACACACACATCATAAAAAAAAAATGAAAAAGAACTTGATAATAAAATGATTTAGTATTTCAAAAAATAACCAAACATTATTCATTTGTGTTTGTAACTAGGAAAGAATGCATCTATCATATCACTATCTTATTCTATCTTTATTCAACTTCTTGTCATATCATATTTCTATCATATCTCAGCATCGAACAAGCCCATAGGATACACGGTTTAATTAAAAACAGGAACCAAAAGAAATGACCAAAAACATTTGAGAAACCAAAACTTGCTGATATATTTTAAAGGAGATAAAAACAAAATTTTAGATATTTATGACGATTAAAATGTTATTTAAGCCAAAGTTTTATTTAACAAATGGATTGACTAGGAATCTATGTTCAGTAACAAATTAAGCATAATTAATATACATACGAGGTATGATCCGTTGACACTAGGTGTAAGTCTAATGACTTACACCAAATCTCAATAGTTAAATTAAATTAATCTAATGACTCTCATATGTCAAATTAAAGAAAATCGAAAGTGAGGTACATGTAATTACGTCTCCGACCATGTTCTTCTCTTTTCTTAAAGCTTCACAATTTTGCATAAACTTTGTCTGCATCGTTTCCTTTCTTCTCCCGTAATTGCAGATTTCCATACGTGTAATAATTTAATAAATTAAAGGTGGTTTTTTTCTTCATAATATTAAATTAAGGATAATTATTACTTTATAAAACTAATTTAATTAAAAAAATTATACATTTTTCTTTGAATTATAATATATTATAATTAATTAAATTTATATATTTTTAGTTGTGTCATAACTTTAATTTATTGCATGGTAATAAAATTAATAATATTTTATAAAATTGACTACTAGATTAAAACTAATTTTTTAATAATTGAGGAAGAATAAAATTATTATTAATTAAAGTGACACTAATATCATATTACATCCGTCTCATAATAGATTTGAACAAGTTAGTCCTCAAATTTTTATTTTTTATTTTGTAACAAATTGATCCTATATTTTTCATTAAACTTTGTCAAAAAGTTGAAATGTCCAAAAAGTGTTTAATGTATCAAGCATGATTACTTATATAAATTTTCTTCTTATTGTTTTCCAATTCAATCCTAATTTACAAATAAATAGTTCATCAACGTTGTAAATCAATTAATCAATCAATTTTGTTTCATACTAAGACTGAATAAAAAACACTTATAAATCCTAGTCTTGAGAGTAGTGAATTTAGACATACAAAAATGACCAATAAACCTACTACATTGATTGTAAAGGATACTATCATTATTCTTTATATAGTGCACCACACTCATTAATTTTTATATAAATAAATTAATATCAAAATGATTATTACAAATTCTTAGAACTATCCAAATCCAGTTTATCTAACAAGTATTGAATATGCTAATATATATATATATACAAATTTACAAAAGAATGACATTTTTTAACATTGAATCATCTGCCATATAAGCCATATTAAAAGAGATTTGATGAGAATCTCTCAATGAAGTAAATATTTCAATGTAATGAAAATGTAGATTTTGAAAAAGAACATCGTGTCAAAAATATACTCACAAAATTTGTGCCTAAAATGACCCTTTCACACCAAATTACAATGTGTCATTTCTTAGTCTATAGAACAAACACACCCACCCATATTTTTCTCTCTTTTTGTGCTTCAGCCATGTCGAGTCGAATGAAAACTCGAGGTCGCCAAAAGATTGAGATGAAAAAGATGAGCAATGAAAGCAACCAGCCAGTGACTTTTTCGAAGCTCCATAGTGGGCTCTTCAAAATAGCTAGCGAGCTTTGCACCCTTTGTGGCGCATATGTTGCTCTAATTATATTCTCACATGGTGAGAAGGTGTTTTCATTTGGCCACACAAATGTAGAAACAGTCATAAATCGTTATATCTCTCAGGTCCCACCCCAAAACAATGGCATCTTGCAATTCATCGAGGCATACCGTAACGCAAAAGTGCGCAAGCTCAATGCTCTGCTGACTCGTATGAATGATGCACTAGTCATCGAGAAGAACCGTTGGAATGAGTTTGAGCCAGCTGCGAAATGAGGCTCATTTTTGGTGGACTTGTCCCATTGATGGGATGAATAAGATCCAACTTTAATTATTCAAGAAGGCTTTGAGGATCTTCAGAAACTTGTTGCACAACATGGTGATATGGTTGAAATACATGATACTTCTACCCAAACCCTTCCATTTTTTGTTGGAAATGCTTCATCCTCTAACATGCCTCTTGACCATCAACCAAATCCTTAACAAGATTCAATATTTTCTGCAGAATTTTTCAGAACCCTGTGTTGCAACCTCATTTGTTTGGCTTCAACAATATGAGAGGAGAAGGTGGACATGGTCCCCATGGGTTCTTTTGATCCGACCCCTTAAATCAACCTTACGATGCTCCTATTAATTTATTTTCTTTTTTAGGTTCAATGATGTTTTAAATTAATTTTAATTAAAGCACATAGACTTAATTGGTTTCCTGTTTGTGACCTAGTTAGGACTCAATCATAGTGGTGTTGTATTATGTACTATTTGAATAAAGAGCATCTTATTTATTTATGTTTTCATATCTCCAAAATTTTCACTAATCATTTTAATTTTCATGAATCAATTTCATTCCTTTGTTTTTCAATCATCTAGTTGGAAGTTTGAAAATTAGAAGAACGATCGATTGGACCTCAGTCCTTTAAACAAGTATGTGATTTCATTCAGACAAAAAAGAAGAAGAAAGAAACATGATAAATAATATTGTCTAATAAAACTAACCGGTTTAACATGATCATAAATTAGTTGAGCTAGGAACAACCTTGAGTTTGCAGCTCTACAAATATGGATACATGCTAACCAGCCACCATGCACAAATCATCCTCTTTCAGAATGCAACATATCTATTCTACCATTAACAAAATATGATTCAAACAATAACACTAATTATATGGCAGGGTTTGTAATTTCTTGAGAAAAGATTAAAAAAGTAATATAACTGTCTGCCACTTTTCTCAAGTTCTTCTTGCTATAATGTTCAAGGAGAAAATTTCAATAACCAAAATAAGGTAATAAAGTTGTATACTAACCCTTCACATTCTTCTTGCAAAGTTGCTTTCCTTTTCTCTCTTTGTAGTTCCATAATTCTGAGGTTACATATCTCCCACTAGGATTATATTCATTCATCTCCATCAAAGCTTTAAACACTGCATTAGGAGTTTGACAAAATCAGATACAATGAAGTATGAAGCAAGTAGACTTTAGAATAATTTTATGACAATGATATGTTTAAGAGAAACATACTTTTTCTTTCCCTTCAACCATGACAACTTTGAATGGATGCCAATTTGGGTCAGTTAGATACTCTTCCCACAATGAACATAGTTCTAGAGCTTTGTCTTCAGCTTCCTTCTCATTGTATCTTTTCTTCCTAGCTTCAAGGAATGGTCCATTGTCAAGTTCCCCCATTCTCTTCACACCAATTTCGGATCGAGTTGATATATCAGCAATGCCCTGCAAGATAATGAAACAACATTACTACTAAATCTTGCAAGCAATATTGAACAAGAGTCATTTAGTAGATAACAAAAGAAATGTGACAAGAGAAAAGTACTTACATTAATCAATTTTTTTCGAGCTTCCTGCAGCTCATTACTCTTAAGCTCCTTAACGATTAGGGTTTGATTTAGTGCCTGTAAGTCTTCCACTGATTGTAACTTCTCCTTAAAACCCTTATAAAGATTAGCTCCCCTCTTCAAAATTTCTACATCTTTGTCATCTTCTATGAACTTCAACAAGCATTGTGTTGTTTTCAGTCTCTGAATCTCCCATTTCAGCTTTTGTTTCATATCCAGTTTTCTTTCAAGCTGAATGATTTTACCATGCAGTTTTTCTTTTTTCCTCTGTATAAATATTTATTCAAAATATCATAAATTCTATGCTACTATGAAGCTTACAAGCACACTTTTTATCATTAACAAAAATAAACAAAGGACAATACAAACCTTTTGATCTTCATCCAATTTAAAAAGATCTTCATCTGCAAACAATTTCTCCTCACTGGCCATCTGAAAAAAGCTATATGTTGTTGCATTCTGCATAGACAATAAATGTAATCAAAGTTAATTGGTATCTCTCTAATATTCACAATCTATAAAGAAGGGAAAACAGATAAAAACACAATGTGATATGCAAACAGTCCTTTAAGTATTATTCTTAACACTTAGGTCTTTTAAGTTATTTAATTTCAACTTTTAGGCCCCAAATAACTTACATTTTTAAGATCTAAAACATCTCAAATTGTTACGGTTAAATAACTTAAAGGACCTAGTTGGTACGGAAAAAACTTAAAGAGCAACTTGTTACAATTCATTAACATAAAGACCTAAGCGGTACAAAAAAAACTTAAAGACCAATTTATTACAATTAAATAACTCAAAGGACCTCTGATGTAAAAGATGAAGAATGAAATCACATTTTGAATAAGAGGAAGCATGAAATCACATTTTAGCAAACAAAATAAATTAATTCAATTACAAAAATAATTATGTAACTATTTATTCCATGGTCAGCAACATACCATAGGATGTTTTTGTCCTTAATTGCATTTCATCATTGTTCTCTCCAACCGCTTGCTTCTCCATCCACTTTTTAAAGAACTCTTTGATATCTAAAACAATAATCTTCATTTTAGAAAATTCATACGTAAAAAGTTCTATATATTTTTCTAGTGACTGAATTTTGGAACTCATTCTTGTGATACAGATCGATAAGAAAGTAACAAGGAAAAAAATACTCTTCATTATACTAGTAAGATAAGATGCAAGTCCGTACGCTATGGAAGTACATAATTTGTAAATTCCTTCGGAAAACATCTTTTATATGGTATGCATAAAATTCTTTAGAATTTACTCCAACAAATTAAGATTCCACCCAGCGTCATTACTAGTATTTTCTGGGCCTAAGGCCAAGTTTGATAAAAAGGTCCCCTTATATAATATATCATAATTTTTTTTTTTATAAATGATGAATGAGACATGTGGTAATCATGACGATTGACATATCAGCTATGCTACCACCTAAGTCACCATAACACCATAATACTCTTCATCTGCATACCCCCTTTAGAAAACCAATTGATATATACACCCATCCCCTCTAAAAAAAATTGGGTCGTAGGTCGCCGCACCCCTGGCCTATGACTTGGGTCGGCCCTGATTACATCACGTTTGGTTCATGTGATATCCAAGTCACACTAAATCTACTCACAATTTCATGATGATTGAACTTTGCCGCATGGCATAGAGTTGCTACATCATCACTACAATGTTAGTCGTCGGCATCCAATGGGAGACTAACATGTGGCAAGGAAGAAAAACAAAAACAAACATATTTTTTTAAGAATCCAAACTAACCTATTAAAATTGATATTGGGGAGAATGGAACTTGATACCTTGAGAGAAGCACACTCAAAAGTCCAAGCCGACACCACCAGATCAACCTAGGAGGGTTAAAAAAAACATAATTACTGCTATCAAAAGTAAAAACTATAATAGATTTACTATAGTACTCGCCTTCATGTCAATTTAATGGTCATGGAACCATTATTTGTTCGAATAGCCCGATCTGAGTTAAGTTTGATAATGTGGTCATCTGATGTTTTATCATTGCCCCCATCTCAAATCTGAATAACTTGTAACCCTAAATTTAACTCAATCCTAAGAAAACCCTCTAAATATGTTTTCATATGAGTTTGATTTCAATGTTATCTAAATTCAAATTGAAGGTATAATTCTCAAATTTGATTCTCATATCTATCTAATTTTCAGATCTGTAAATGAATTTTTGATTATTCCTTAATTACTTTTTAGGACAACTCATTTCAATACTCGTGATGCGTACCCATAAAACGCGAAATCATGGCAAAACATAAATATAGAGAAAAATTGACATAAACATGTATGGCGGCATGATAGATAAATACATCAATTTTAAGACAACTCATTCTTTAAAATTCGTTTAATAAATAAAAAGATTGCAATATCTAAAGAATAAATCAATTTATAAGATATGATACCATATAATTGAATCATGTTAGAATTGAAAAACAGTATTAATTTGGATTATGATTGTATACCTGGTTTGTCTTGTTGAATCGATTAGGCCTGAACTGCTAGGTTTTCTCTTACGTTGTTATAAAAAAATGTTGCACTGTCAGTGGTAGGATGACGTATCATTACTCTATATAGTATTGATCAAATGGGCTGACCTTGCGTGTCCATACCCAAATAATGTTGATAAACCTATAAATGAGCCAAAATAGATTGAGTTTTTTTTGGCACCTCCTTATTTTTCTTATAAGCTACTCACACCTCATTCGATGTATAGTTTTGTATAAAAACTTTGATGTTTTGTTTGTCAATATAGTTCACGCAGCATGAGTTAAGTCACACATGTGTTAAATGCAATGTGACTCTAGTCACGCTGGTTGCAGGTCTGCGTGAGTTAACTCACGATGTTACTGATATATCAGCAGACAACATTGAATGTTATGCAACCAAGTCATTAATAACCTGTAATCTTTACACACTAATAATTGAACCGAATTACACCAGTTTCACAACATAATCGCACATAAACGATCTAAATTGCACAAATTCATCGTTTATCACTCAATCACATAATCATACATAAACGATCCACATGATTCAAATTACACAAATTCGTCGTTAATGACGCATAATCACTTAATCACACTTAATGACACATAAACGATCCAAATTACACATAACACAAATTCATTAAAATTCAATATTACAGACATAAATTCGAACACATTACACTATTACATGTTAATAAATATTACACTTCAACGGATCCGACATAAAGATGTAAAATGTTATTTTCAACCATTAACCTAAACATGTAATCAACATCGCTATCATCTTTGACAAGTTATGGAAAATACACCGTCTTCCAAAAGTCTTCTTCCTTATCCTCCCCCAAGTCCACGCATGACACCTGCACTATTACATGAGATGTTCTTTGATTTTCATCAATATGGATAAAATAGTTAAGTTGTGCCTTCAACTCGTCCAACTTGTCGGCGGGGGTTAAAAAGACCTTAACCTTCTTTCTCACGCTCTAGTATCGGACATGAGTTTCAACTGGAACCTATGCATCTTCAGACATGTTTCACTTCACAAAATATAATGGAATAACAAGTATGAGAATAAAACCAAATGAAAGATAAAATAAATAGTTGAATAATTAGAGACCAAAAAATGCAATCAATAATTGGCGTGACATAACCGACCACAAAAAAAAAAAAAACCACTTCATATATTTTTATAATATTAGTTACATATTGGGCACAAAGCTCCAAATTACATAACCGGCCACCAAAAAATACGTCGGTGTAATATCAACAAAAAATAGGTCGAACACCGACCAAAAAGTTTCATAACCTATCTAACTAGACTAGTGACAGTGCATAATCTTCGTCTTCTTAGCGGTGTTCAATACTATGGTTTCAACATATGCATGGAACTTTGGAAATGGTTTGCATACCTCTTTGAATTTCAATAATGCACTCGCATATGAATCATCCGTAGGAGATTCAACCACCTTTTTCCAAACCCTCATGATTTTCTTAACAATATCACAATGTTTCTCCTCCTTCGCCTCCTTCACTTCTTTCTCAACAACTTTTGCATCCGTAGGCTTCGCTTTGACTCTACAATATGTGATGCACTTAGCTTTGACATTCTTTCCAATATGAAAATAACAAAGTATATGGTCTGTTTCAGGGAGAACTTTGACAACGGCATTCATCAAAGTGTTGTCCCTATTGGTGACAACCACCTTAGGCATGTTGAGTTTTGAGGTCAAAAGATCAACCAACATCTCAAGTGCCCAAGTAAAGTTATCCTCTTATTCAAAGAAAAGAAAGACAAAAGCAACGGAATATGTCATTTTGGTAGAGGTGACACCAACAATCTCAAATAACGGCATTCGGTAGGTATTGGTTTTGTAAGTGGAGTCCATGATCAAAACGGTCGGAAAAGTGTTGAGCATATTAACCGACTCCGGATGAGCAAAAAATATGTCTTCAAGAGTGGTTTCCTCACTATTCGCTCTTGTGAAATAGAAGTATTTATGCTCCTCCAACTTTGAAATCAAGTATTGCATCTCCATCTTGTCACCTCCTATCCCTTTGCACCATCTAGTTCGTGCCTTGTACACTTGCTTGATGTTCGTCAATCTTTCTTTGTTTTTTTCCTTCAAATCCGTGAGAATATTCCTAGGCACCGCCAATCTCTTTGTCATGTCGATAACTCTTTTCTTCTCTTCCTCTTTTAGTCTACCCGCAAGAAGGTGGCCGGCTAACTTTGGCGCCAAATCGTGGTTGTGAATTCCACAAAGCATTGCAATCCACCAATCTTTTGTATCCTTTTCAAAGAAACCACGCAACCTAAACAGACATTCACATTTCCTTGAGCCTGTGCCTTCAAGGTTCGGTTTCTTCCTCGTCTTAGGTGGTTTGTATTCACCACTCCCTTCATATTGCATCGTCAAGAATTACCTTTTTAAACTAGATTTATCTATAGATATAGTAAATCCAGCCTTTACCGCTTGTTGACGAACCCAACCAAGTAAATCATCTCACTCTTGCCATCTTTCATTTGTTATCAAAAATGAGTCGGTGTCTACTTCAATACTGAAAACCTTGCCAACACCGGTAGGTACCAGTTTAGGTTTTTCTTCAATGTGAGCAATGTGAACTTGAAAGGTAATTTTGACTTTCAACTTCACATTTACGGTTGGTTTGACATCGCTGAAAGCTTCAATTATGGCCGGTTTCGGCTCAACTAATGAAAATTCTCATCAATTTAGTTGGGAGTGAGTGTTTTTTGTTGGGAGAAGAGCAATTCTCTGTTTATAAACCTTTTGAAAATTTCTAGTTGGGCTTCATAAAATAACTAATGAAAAATTCTTACAATCCGCTTTTCAAAAGATGTTTTTATAATTTTTTTTTTGAATCAGCAAAATTTTATTAAACATCAGATCTCTGCACAAGACGAACAGAGACCGGTGTTACAAGAAATACAAGCAAAAGGCGCTATATATAGGCGGAACACCTGAAAACAAAACACCAACAAAGATCCCATTGCGATCAACACCCATAAGGACAACATCCACCAAAATAAACATCCTCACCTAAAACTAACTCCTATACTAACCGACCACTGAAAAAACGACATGCATAACACCCATCGCCGCTACTCACCCCAAAAGAACACCCTAGTAAAGAAAACCTAGTCCTCATCACCCAAACTGAACCACATCAGAAGAACTCCTTTTCTATAGATCATTCAACATCCACCACCGCACAACCTCTGGTCCACCGAAATAATTCCAACAAAAGCCCAAAAACAAACTTGAACCAAAGAACTGACTCCCGATCTCGAATCAAAAATGATCGACCCACCAGACTTCAGGACCAACTCAGAAGGCCACCTCACCCCCGGTCCACCAGAGAAACATCAATGTCAGTCTAAACAAGATTGCATAAAGACATCAACTCCCGATCTTGAAGCAAAATAATCGGCCCACCAGCATCCAGCAGACAAAAAGTTAGACAATCAACATGCTTTGCGGTGGTGCAAAACGTCAATCAAAACAAAAAAGGAGACTGCTCGGCTTGAAGGACACGCACCCTCAAAGCACCCTAAACACCCAAAATCCAAAACACCAACAAGAGCCAGCGACAAACAAATATGAACCCAAATAACAGAGGCGGCCACAACAAGGAATCACCCACAACAACCACCACAAAACCTCCCACCTCCTAACCAATCAACACCAACCATCCCATATAAAGCACTCGTCCGCAAAACGAATCACCAGATCCACGACGACCTCTCCACACCAAGACAGCCCTCGTATACACCCACGCAAAACTAATCACCACCACCTCAACCGAACCCCCACCATACACCACCACCACCACAAAACAACCCTGCCAAACCGCCTCACCAAGAAACAGGCGGCCCCACAAACATAGATCTAGATGAACGAAACCCAACAACAAAACACGGGCAGCGACGCCGATTTAAAGTGGAAACACAACCCAGATCAGTTTAAGATGTTTTCATAATTACTTTCGATGTTAAGTTTTGTGCAGATGAGGCCAATTTGATTCAATATTTAAACAGAGCTGTTCATTTCGATGGGAAGACAACATTGTGGTGATCAGTTTAATCTTATGTAAATTAAAATTTCTTAGAACTCTTATTTATTTTTTGACTTATTTTTTTGGCCTTTTTTTAAATAAATGGTAAATACTTTTAACAAGAATAGCCCAACAATCAGCATCATAGCAAACACACTCTACCCACAAAAGCAACATTACCCCTAAAATCTTAGCCACACTATAAAACGTTTCTTACTAGCAGCACCTTGAATACAATACATAAAGCAACGATAAAACAATATATAAGAGCCAAATAGCAGTCCAAAGTCATCACTATATCTTGATCACAGGATTGCATCAATTAGTACTTTAAATATCTTTACACCTCATTTAAAAAAAAAGAACTCATTATACCAAGAATTTTGCTATCAGTATAAAAGCTCCTTCATCCCTTAATGCAAGATTCTTCATTATCAAGACCGTCACAAAGGAATTGGCTTCCCAGCTATCTTGAGTATAATACTTGAAATGAGAATTTACCAACTTAACATGACCAAAAGATCCATTGTAATTTTAAATCCAAGTGATGAAGAGTCCCTGTCAACAGCCAAGATCAAATACAATATGCTGCCGTGAACCCCTCAATTAGAAAGGCAATGATCCAGTTATGGCATTAAGACAGGAAAGTCCATCCATTCATGAGTCAAATTATGCTGTCTTTTAGTTACAATTAAATTACAAATATATGTTATAAAGAATACATTGGTTATGATGATTTGAATGAAAGAGACATGATTCAAGTTTAATTCTACACAACAAACTATTCCTATACTGTAACCATAGTTGCCGCATCAGGGTGACGAGCAACTAAAAAAAAGCCAATCATAGTTATCTGGCCGCTGCCCAATTACAACAAACCCACCATTTTTCTGAAAAGCAGAAAACAAGCAGTAGTAGCTATAATCAAGCTTTTCCTGTGCGCACTGAATCTTTAACAAGAAAACAACAAACGAGTGTTCCTCCAAAACAAAATCAGGCAAAAAACAAAACTACAACTCTTCACAAAACAAATTTTTAAAACAAATAAGTTAATAATCAAAACAATATAAAATCAGAAGGTTGAGGGGCTCATATCAAGTGTAAATTGTGAAAGATCTGTCACTGGGGAAAACCCAATTCAATTTAAGGGATGATAAGAGAATAAAAAAGGGAAGGAGGAGAAGGAAGACGAAGATAGAATCTGAGATACCAAAGCCAAACCCCTTTGGTGAAAAAGGCTCGGCGGCACCATTAAGCTCAATGGAATTTATCAATGGAATTGGGTATTCCCACTCAAGGCTTCTCTCATTCTAATCATTGCCCTGCACTTTCGGCTCCGCAAAATGCTGAATCACTAAAAGTGGCGAACAAAGAATGCAACTCATATTGCATCACCCATTTTTATTAGGGTTTCATTTTTTCCTGAAAATTTATTTATTTTACCTTATCAAACATAAAATAAAAAATATTAACAAGTTGGCTCCTGTTCATCAATTTGTATCATTCTTGTTCCTAACAATTCTATATAGCATTTAAAATCATCACTGGTTTTCCTCCATTTCATTTCATTTCATATTTATATGCTTCTGCAAGAATCCTCGGGTTGACACTCACCTGTCTCCCCTTTATTTTGTATAGGCTATAGAGTACAGTATATTTTGAAAATGAACTAATATTTGTTACACCTAAACATTAACCAAGTTTTACCAAACTAGGAAAGCTTGCAGAAAAAAAAAAGCCTATGTGTGAACTTGAGCCTATGATGAAGCCAAAGCATGGATAAACTAGCAAAAGGACAAGTTAACAATGAGAATAAAACAAACCTGTGGGATGATCCTCCTTTGCCAACAGAATTCCCAAATATATGCAGATGAGTGAAAATAAAACAGGTATGAGAAATGCAGGTGCAACCCGATTTATCATCTTCACTCCTCCAAATACAATAAAGCATAGCATAATAGTCACAACAATCCCATAAATTTGCAGGTCATGTGAACTTGGACTCTCTATCGGCTGTGCAATTGTGGTACCATTAACTTGTGTGATAGTCTCTGCACTTGCAATACATAAAAAATGAAGGAAAAAGAAATTTACACGATCAGTTTCCTACTTCAGCATACTGCTCATTTTTTTGTCAAAACACGCATAACAGTACAATTGTTTAGTATACTTCAACTCAATGCATAACAGTATACTTATTTGTCAAAAAGAAAATCAAACATGCAACGTTGACATAAACCAATGAAAAAGGCTAAATACATTCTGCGGTCCTTTAAGTTAGATGTTTGTAACGTACACTTTTACAAACTAAAAGGACTAACTTGTTACAAAAAACTTAAATGGCTAACTTGTTACAAACATCTAACTTAAAGGATATTTAATATGACCAAAGCAAAAATATATGGTGTTTCCATTGATATTTAATATATATTAAATTGATTAGTGAATCTTTATATCCCCCTTTTTCATGTTGATAAATGCAAAGGAATACAAGATAAGGCCAACCCAAGTTACAATCACCAGGAAGTAGGAACAGGGATGGAACCAAGTATAAAGGTTTAGAGGCTGCTGTCATCCTCATCTAACAAAATCTTCTGAGACCCCTTGTTATAAAAATGATATTCGCCACCTTAAAAATAACGCATTTCCTACAGGTTGTGAGGTTAAAAGTTAAAAAATTGCAATTTCCTGTAATGTTCTATCCTCTTCAACACTTGTCTCAATGTATATATATCATTGTTACCAACGTAAATGATCCCTGTTTTTGTAATTTTTTTTGTTTATATTTTATAGGTAAAAATTTGAAAGTGGTATATAATTACATGTAGCCTTTTAAAACAAAATCTGCCCCCTTAGTATCTTTTTCTGGTTCCGTCCCTGACCAGGGACAAATGTAATGACAAAAACATGTCAGTTTGATGGCTTTTATGCACATTTATCTGAAATCAAATAGAAAGAAAAATTTATTGTCTATGCATGGTTCTAGTATAGGAAGGTCTTCCATTTTGCATATAGCTGTTTATTTCCCTTTTTTTTTGTATAGCTGATTTTGTATTTTTCGGTAATTATTCTTTGCTTTAACTTAGGATAGACATTCTCATAGTTTTTCCTTCTTCCAATTTGCTATCAGAGATTATCTTATATAAAGTATCGGGCCACCCACATCTGTACACGCTACAAATGTCATTTTTGGTGGTGAAGGTGTTGTGTAGCAGTGTAGGAAACTCCAGCAGCCTTCATTGCAAGCACCTTGTGCTTCCTTCATTGTGGCCACCATGGGTCACTTTCATTGCAGCCTCCAACACATTTATTGTTCTAGGCATGTGGTGTATGTTGAGATCCCACATTACTAGTGATATGACCAAATAAATAGTCTATATAAGGCTTGAGGTCGAATAATGGCTATGAGTCCAAGACTCATGCTCAATATATTTTATCTTATTCTGAAAAACAGATTCTCCAATAACTACTGAAGCCTCAAATCATGTTAACATATCAAAAAACAAAACTACAAAATTAAAAATATAAGATTTATTGGAAAAATAAAGTATACCATTTTATTTCACACACACGTACTAGTAAAATAATTAGTATTTGCCAATCACGAATCAAGAAAAAATAGTAGCTTTTTTAAATTCTGCTAAGCTACAGTGTTATTGCGGCAACAGTCAACACTCGACAACACTTCGTACCAAACAGTGTATCGCAGAACAATAGCGATTTATTCGAATTCTGCTGCACTACAGCATCGCTATAGCCACTATCTGACAACAATGACAATAATACAATTCCAAAAGAGTACACCATGGTTCTTAAGGTGACTTTTATTGCAAAATTAATTGTTAGGAAAATTGAAGGAGATACATGTTTAAACATCAATATTCAGCAAATGAAAAATTACATGTAAGTATTAAAAATTTAAATCAAATATCTGTAGATTCATTAGTCATTACCTCTAAAAATCCCAGCAGCTGGAACTGCTTTCAAAAATGTTTCTACAGCTCCCAATACATACCTAGAACCATAAACAACAAACAAGAAACTTCAGAATCTATTGCACAGTACCTATTAAGCTATGATGATGAAACATAATTTGAAAACACTTTATTCATCATCCACCTAGCCTGATCTCCATTAAATGTTTAAAAAGAAAAAAGGTTCATTTTATGCACTTACAGAGCTCCAGCAACTGCATTTCCAAGGAAAAAGCATAAACCAATACTAACTCCAACTTCTGGACCAAGCGCCCGGCCTATGAGATAGTATGGTCCACCACCCTAGAGAAGAACATACAAAAGAAAAAGATTTAACTATATTGATAAATGACATTAAGTGCATTTTACAATTTACTAAATTTTAGGAAAAATCAGAAGACCATTTCTTTTTATAATGCTTTATCAGAAGAAAAAAAACTTCTTATTACAAGATATTTTAAACGCGAAATAAAAAATTGTAAAACAAAAAGATAGAAAAAAAAACTGGAGGTATAAAATAAATAAAAATTCTCAAAGAACAAGCACATAATTTTTGTATTACTTTTAAAATTTGAAGTTAAAAATTGTGCTTTTTCTGTGGCATATAGCATAATCAATAGCCTGGTTATACACGGTTAACACTTCCAACAAAATAAATAGCCATCTCCAAACAGTTGCACTAAATGGCAGAAATTCCATTCAGACAAAACAATTGTTGGAAAAAGCAGCAGAAATCAATGCTCTTTCTTGATAGGAATCTTAGTTTTCCTTTCAAGGCCAGATTGAGTTATTCAGGGAATATAAGATAGAAGTAACCACTTGATTAACTTGAACCAGACAACGTGTACAACAAAAATTGTAGAAGCTCAGAGAGAGTATTCATTTTCTCAATTTCTGAAAATAGCACTTGTTGAGGAAAAGATGGTGGAATCGCGCCCAAGATGTGGGCATGTGAGAATATGACCAATAGAAGTCATCACAAGTCATAAGAGTTGATCACATGGAGGATAGCCCAATGGCTAGAGGCCCATGATGTACCGACCCATAAAATTCCATCTCATATCGTTCCGTCAATAGGATTAGGGTTATTTTGGGGCCTAACTTACACGGTCCACTCCTTTTTTTAACTATTGTTGATCATGATTCATGATCGGGACATAACATATTCATGCTATTTGTCTTTGTAAACTTGTTTATTTATAAGCTTTTAAAACTTTCATACTATCAAAGAAATTTGACAATAAGAACTTCTTTGCAAGCTATGTTTTGAACCTACTATCAAAGGTTGACAATTACAAAACTGTGTGAAATCCAGCTATTCCTCTCAATTGCTGAAAGAGGAAGATCTAAATCTAGAGAAAGTGAACAAGGCCTATTCAGTTTTAGGAGCAATAAGATCAGTTGCTCTCTTCATGGTTGCAGTCTTTTTTGTTAACTTCAATTCTTCACTCGAGTATTCAGTTGAATCTACTCGTGGCAAATATGGGAGCAGAAACACAATTACTTCGAAACTTAGACTTACAAGAAGACTAGTCAGCTTCACACAGAGCTCATAAGTACAAATAAGACAAGAAAACGATCTCTTAATTCTTGCTTTGTAGAAAGGCATTAATAGATTTTTGCCTCTCTATTGATGATCTCATATCAGTCCATGAGTAACTCGATGTTGTTTCAGACTCGGAAGGCTACCCAGTTAGCAAATGGTTAGGGAGTTGTAACTTAGTTAACCCTTTGTTATATCTTTAAAAACTTATTGTGTATAATGTATTTACACAGAATAAATGAAACTCACTTTGTTCAGATCAGAAGCTTGATTCTCTCTTCAATTTTGTCCTTCATTTTCCATCACATATATTTTCAATAATGAAAGACCACACAGAGCTCAAATCCAGGTGGGACTAAGCCGCAGTCAATGGGTTTAGAGAGGATATTACTAGTCTAATTTTGGCTCGCTATTTTGAGATTAGAAAGAGTGATTTTAAGATAAGATAATTTGGGGGGGGGCTTGGTGCAACGGTAAAGTTGTTGTCATGTGACTGAAAGGTTAGTTAAAGTCATGGAAACATCCTCTTGTGTAAAAAACAGGGTAAGGTTGGGTACAATGCACCAAATGGTGGGACCCCTTCCCGAACCCTGCGTATGTGGGAGCTTTGTGCACCGAGCTGCCCTTTTTTATAAGATAAAATAATCTAGAGAATATTTTTGTGTAAAACAATAACTAGTTTGTATTTGTACTCTCATCTATTACACTCAATATAAACAAAATTGCGTCTCTGAAGCTACTAAAAATAGTTTCTGATTATAATCATATTTTGATTTTTTTTTAGATTTTAATTATTTCCAAAAACTGAAACAAACGTTGAAAAAATCTTAACAAGTTATTATATCTTTGAAAAAAGTGATTTGTTAAATAAATAATCAGAAACAAACAGTCTCTATCCGGTGTGCCTAAGATTTAAACAAACATTAAATACTTAATCATTCCCTTCTCCCAAATCAACTAGCTTCATAATGTAAGCTACTCATCATGACAGCAAACTCCTTTTTCATTCAAATTAACTATCAAATATAGTTTAAACAATTTACCTTCATGGCACCATTGGTTGCAATAGCACTCAGTGATATTGAAGTAAGGAACGTACAAGTGCCACACAAAGCAACAAGAATCAATGTCTCTCCTATGCCAGCCATACCAACAATCCTACAACAATGACAATTATTGAAGGAAAAAAACATCTAATTTTTGGCTACTTATGATAAAGTAACAAAGTAATCCAAATCAATTCAATAAAAAAGAAAAGGAAACCTAAAATATTAAAAATAAAAAAAAATAAAAAAATATTTAACTGCAGTATCAAGTAAAAAAATAGAAATAATCAACTGATGCTGGTCTTACTTGGTTTAATTAAGGTTACCTGCAAAACTCTGGTAATGAATATAACTTGCTTGGTCAAATACATGATGTGTGACTTTACATAGTTAATATGCTATCATATGTGTCAATGGTATTATATTATGTTTTGGTTGCTATTAAAGATTTTTTAATTAAGTAGACTTTTATAACTCTAAGGATCTTGCCTAGACTTTCAAGTTTGACAACCTTGCCCGTGATTGACTGTTTTCTCAAAGCAGGTGACAGTTGTTGAATGAAGTGGTTACTTCTGATCTTTTAAATTTAAATCAAAATTCTTATAAAGTTGCATTCATATACTAATACTAATTTATAAATTCGAAGGCTTGAGACTTTCATTTGAATTTTCAATACTACTCCTAAATATTCAAATATTTGGTTCCAAATAGCAATAAATGATCTAACATAATATTTGAGGGAAGATTTAAAGCAACATGCAAGTTACCAAGAGAAACGGATGTAGTAGATGATGCCCAAAATGCTTTGAACACACGGAATGAATACACCCATCATTGTACCTAGTTTGAGAGTATCAGGCTGAAAAAATAAAATAAACATGACAAAAAAAGTAAAAAATCAAAGTTACAATCAAAATGATCAAATGCAATACAACAGACAGATTACAACCACCATACATTTTTTGCATTCATAGAAAAAGATACAAAATTATGCCGAACTGTCAACATGAATTGCACACGTTCAAATTGTAGGAAATAAAAGCTCCAACAATGTAGAAGTATTTATTTCTAGGTAGTCAATCCCGGCGGGATCCCGGAGGAGCGGCGCAACTCGGTGAAAACCCGCGACGGGAATGTGAATCTGAGCGCACTTCTGGTTCGCGGCCGCTCCAGGTTTGAGATCGGGTTACCGGTTCGCATGCTCTGGTTCCGGGTTCCAGCTCCAAGAAAATCATGGTTTGCCCTTAAAATTTGAACCGTTTGAATTAGGGTTTTTTGCACAACCCTAACCCTTTTCTCTCTTCTCCTTTCCATTCTCTCTCTGTATCCGCCGTTTTCAACCCTGAACCCTTTTCTCTCTTCTCCTTTCCATCATATCACACCTCCGCCGCCCTCCTTTACCTCGCTCAGTTCTCCCTAAACCCTTTTTTTTTGTTCTTCTTGATTCTATTTCTTTCATTACATGTTTTTACTTTAAGGTATTAACTATATATTGTATAACCTACACCCGTTTTGTTTGTTCTTCTATGTGCTTTCATTCGATACATGTTCTCTGTTTTTTTATCATATGTTTTTTTTTGTTACATTTGGCATCAGCTACTACTTGAATAGACATTAAAAGACACATTGAATCTCTCCTATGTTACATTGAATCTCTAACTAGTAATTGTTTTATCATATCTATTTTTGTTCTGTTTTTTTATACAATCTCTCCTCTGTTCTTATACAATCTATCCTTTGCGATCCCGGCAATCCCGTTACCCACTATCCCACTTTTGGGGTCGGCCGCTCCGCAGCGCTATCCGGGATTGACTACCTAGATTTATGTGTGTGGGGAAGAAGGAAGGCATATCAAGTGAGAAAATATTGTTGTGAATCATGACTAGTGAATCAAGCATGTGTAGTTAGGATTATTATATTAAATCAGATAACGCAATGTGACTTCTATGAACGGTAATGCAAGTACGTCTAAGAAAAGGGCAATCAAATGCTATATAACTTCTGCCATTGTATCGTCTAGGGAAAGGTTGAACCATCGGGTAGGCAACCTTACATTGCATTTGCAACTTGCAAGAGGTTGATTGTACTACTCAAACCTACCTTCGTCGCACGGCAACAATTCAAATTATTTGAAACGGCTCGCCTTCACTATTATGAGTATCTCTTAGGTTTGTATACTGGGCATAATTCATCCTTACAAAACCGGCTTGTAAGGTGAGGGTTGCCCATGCTTTACAAACACTACACAGGCCATATCTCTATGCAATGTATGACTAAATCCACCCACCCCTTTCACACCCAACACTGAATTTCCAACACACCCGCTCACGCTCGGGCCCAATGAACCTCAAGTGTGGACGATGCAGGAAGCCCAATGACAGATCTGGGATAGGCTATGATACCATCTTAGAATTTTGGATTGAGCCTAACTCATCATTACAAAACCAGCTAGTAAAGTGAGGGTTTTCTGTGCATTATAAACACTACACAGGCCATATCTCTAGGCAATGTGGGACTAAATCCACCCCTTTGGCCCTTTCACACCCAACACAATAATGGTGTTCGAGGCTGCAATGAAGGCAACCCAAATGCCGCGATTAGGCAGCTAGGAGCAGACCGCAATGAAGGCAGAATTCAACATGAACTTTAATTATCGAGACCATATATGCGTATCCCAATAGTCAAGATTTGCTACTCTAAATGAATACCCCCTGTTCATATTAACATGTGTCACGTGCATATGTGTATGTAAATATAGCATATGGAAGACACAATTATCCATGAATCATTATCATAAAAGATTCATAATAGCTTTGCAACCCCCACCAAATAAAAATTATCTTTTTAAATATTTTTCCTTATAAAGAACTCTACCCCTGTCTCGAATATAAAAAATAAAAACATATATTTCCTGGTGCAAAATATAAGCAAGTTTTAACTAGGTTTATCCTATCCAATGATATTTATTGTTACTAAAATACCTTTCAACTAATTTAGAATTTAAGATTCCAATAACTCTTATTTCAGTGAAACAAGTTCCCATGAAGGGCAATGTGGAGAATGCAATTATTTTCTTTTTTACATTTCGAAAATGAAGAGATTAACTAGTATTCGTAGTAAGGGTGGTTAGTTTTTTTTGCTTGTATTTGAGACAGGAGATGCATAGAAACAGTAGACAATTTAGTGTGAGGCAGTGTTTGCTTCCAAATTTCTATTTCTTGTTTTAGTAAATTCAAACTATAAACGTATATATCACATTCATCAATGACTGCACATAAATATGATACAATTAAATGGAGGTATAACTTGTACTTGAGAAATTACCATACCTTTGGCAGCCCAGCAGTAATTGTAATATCCTCACCATCTCTAGGACTAGATGGTTGTGCAGGTTGCTCACCAGTCATGCTGAGGAAGGGCAGGATACAGTCCATAAAAATTGTTTAGCATAGGAGAACCAAGAAAAAGGTTCTAAACTAAACCAAAATCAAATTCAACAAACAACATTGACATGACGCATCCCTTCCAGTTAAAAAAACAATTCAAATAAGACCTGTCTGTGTTATTTCAGAAATCTCTTTTTCTTAAAACTACATTTTTTTTACAATAATCATATCTTCTAAACAAACAAAAACCTCAAAAAAAAAAGTTGTTTAAATGTGTTTATTGAATATTAAAATTGTAACAGTCGGAAAAGAAAAAAACCGTATTACTAGTGCAGGGTTTCAACACAACAAGAATAACAGCAATAGTTTACAAACTTCAAACGACATCAAACAGCATTACAAGAATAGCGATTCAGAGTGTAGCTAGCAAGTGAAGTACCTTTTGAGACCAAGAATGTTGACAAGGGAATCAAAACCAAACAGTTCCAGTTTAGATTCTTGCTGGGGTCCATTAGGTTGAGATTGATGAGGAGAATCCCCATCTTTAGCATCTGAACTCCCATTCCCACTCTTACCTACATTTATTTTTCTAAAAACAATAAAACACCAATCAGTAAAACCATTCTCCAAAACTAAACCAAAATAATCAAATCAATTTATCACAAGCAACTACATTCAATTTGTCTTAATCAACAACAAAAACACTACTCAAAAAATACACTTTAGAATTTAAACCAAAAACAAAAATATCAAATTACAAGCTTCAATTCCTTCACAAAAACACAAGGTATAAACAAGTTTTAGTCCCTGCAATTCTAGTGTTTTTGGTTTTGATCCCTGTAAGTTTTTTGTGTTCAAATTCAGTCCCTGCAAATTTAAAAATTATTGTTTTAAGTCCCTGACATCATATGTGACCTAATCAAACCACCACCATGTGGCTCATTAAGCTTATGCCAGCACTAAATGCAACAGTTTTTGAATTTGCATAGAGATTGAATCCAAACAACAAAAAAAAAAAAAACTTACATGGACTAAGACTAAAAAATGCTATAATTGCAGGGACTAAAATCATATTTAAACCAACAAACAATATCAACATAAACACTCGTAAAAATATACATTCTTCATAATAAACCAACAACAAAAATACGAAATTACTAGCTTATTATTCTCAGTAGCACCAACACTTCCGATCGTAGGAATGTCCAGTGTCTGACACAGATAGTTACGTTTAATTATGCCATTCTCTTCAAATGTATTACCAATGTGCCAGTGTAAGTATCGTGTTCGGACACCGACTGACACGACACAAACACATGTGATTACATTTATTTGTCATTTTTAAAAAAATTATGACAAGTGTCTACATGTTCTATAGCATAAACATCATATCAACATAAACGCTAGAAAAATCACATTCTTCAAATAAACCAAAAACATCGAATCACTAGCTTCAATTCCTTCACAAAAACACAACATCACTAAAATTCAATCACATTCATCAAATTTCGAATTACAAAACCTAAAATCATCATCTCGGAGATCGAAGAGCGTGAATATACCTGAGATTAGTAGGTTGATCTGGAAACGCAGAAGAAGAAGCGGAAGAAGAAGATCCAGGATCCATAGAAGACATCTCAAGAACAGCACGATCGTTAGCCAAAACGGGACGATATTTACGGCCGATCGGAGAACGAAAACCGTCGTCTCCGCCACCGCCGGCGCCTTCAATGTCACTGTCTCCCATTTCAGAGATCTGAATCGGAAACGGAGAATGAAACAAATCTGAATCACGAATCGGAATGGGACAGAATATTCAATTGAAAATTGAAATCGAACACGTTATTGATAAACTTGTTTGAATGGGAATGTGAAAATGGAATTGAATTGAATTGAAAAATGAAATGTGAGAAAGAAAGGGGGAGGAAAAGTAAGAAATGTATGAATGTTTCAAGGTTGAACAACTATTTTTAATAATAAAAATATG
>Ga0315915_1000941_pt1 | contig 33326 bp, 25 predicted proteins | sample MpolbnodulesMG_FD_207738 | JGI IMG/M metagenome (GOLD analysis project Ga0315915, IMG submission 207738) | Medicago polymorpha root nodule microbial communities from Los Angeles, California, United States - branched nodules | ecosystem: Host-associated > Plants > Roots > Nodule | place: USA...
AAAATTAGTGATGAGTAAATAAACAATTAACAAGAATATAAGTAAGATTGAGAAAGGATAAAAAGATCTTAAATTCAAAAAAAAAAACAAGTTCAGTCTTAATAACTTGTTTTCCTAGCTTAATTGGAGGGAGTTTTCTACCCAATTAGAAAATATAAACAATTTGAGCACTTTACAGGCAGCACGGTGTGATTCGAGGTATTGAAAGCTCTATCTGTATTACACTTAATCCTAGCTCCATTTGGAGTTTTCTACCCAATCTTAATAAATGTTATTGGAAAAGAAATAAGTTCAACAGTTTTGTAGCTTTGTTTGCAATTATGATCAACGTTTAAAAGAAAATTTTACGGTGAAGTCGTGAAAATGACTTTTCTGATGAAGTTAACACTATAACATCAAAAGTGTAGTGAGTAACAACTCACTGTTTGTACAGTGGCATCAAAAGTTCAGTCCACATAGTATCATCAATTCATCAGATTAACAAAACTACACTTAATCTAATTTTATCCTACTTTGTTTTAAGTGTAACACCCCACAAAGTGTAACACTTAAGACTATCACATAATATCTTCAAATCTTTTGCATGTTAAAGATACCAACGATACATTACTAGATGAATTATTATTGATCTTTATCAATAATCAACAATTTAAAAATGAATTAAACATTAAAATCAAAATTAACTTTTTCAAAAAAGTCAGTTTTCTGACTGCACCATAGAAGCTCCCTTGTTTAAAACATAATATTGTTGCATACAATAGTTTGATGGAAGGGTTATCCGTCACTCACCAAACTAACAAGGTTATACATATTTTTAACAACGAGAAAAGTGAGCATCAAGACATATTTAAGGTGACATACCATCATTATAGATGGTTTGTGCAAAAGGAAAAAGACCAATAAGGTTATTGAACTCTTCGAACAAATTTGTTCAAATGACTTAAATGTAGATTTGTGTTCACTACATTAATATATGGGACATGCAAACACTGCAAATTCTATAAATGGATAGATGGAAGTGACAATATTTGCATGTCTAATGCATTGATGCCATGAACACATATCATCAACATTCAATCATTTTGAATACATTTATTTAAAAGAGTTCGAAGACATCATCGAATTTTTGCTCTTTGCACAAACTATCAATTATGAGGGTATTGAACTTTGAACTTGTCCAAACTCTCACTTTTTTCAAAGTGTTAAAATTATTCTTATCATTCTTAGTTTGATGAGTGACAAAAAAAAATCGATTCAAACTATTGTATATCACTATATTAGACTACAAACATTGTTAGATCATAATTTCCAACAAAGTTACAAATCTTTTGACCTTCCTTCTCTCCCAAAAACATTTTGTAAGAACACAATAATGTTGAGAATTTTGAATGCTTCATTTGATTTTCCCAATAGGCAAAAGCCATATATTGGTGATGTATGGAGAAACTAAGTGGGAGCAATGTTGTGTTTCTATTTCGCTTATTAAATAAATCAAGATCATCAACTACACGCTTTTCGTTGCACAGGGGAATTGTAATTGTGTTGTATATTATAAAATTTGGTCAAAAGATATCTCTCTATTATATATTTTAGTAATCCAGTAGGTTTATTAGTTTATCTTGAATTGTAGAGTTTATGTACGCGAGTTTAACACATCACATTGTTCAACCTAAAACCCCTTTGTGTTAAAGTTATTCTAAATTATAGGGTTTGTCACTTTTCTCTGGATAACAAACCTTTGATAAATCCGAAAGGCTTGAACTGGTGGTTAGGTTTGAGATCTAAAAGTGTAAATATTTATATTTTTTAACAGAACAATATTTATATTATTTTTTAATTTTTACTAATAAAACAAATATTTATATTTTTTTTATATTTTTTAAAATTAAATGAATAAAACAATATTTCTACTAATCATTCCATATCCAAACCTCGGGCTTATGAAAATACACGCGCGCTCACATACACATGTATAACATGAGATCAAATTATACTTGTGTAACGTTTAAATATTAAATAATGTATTCCACTCAATAATGATTTAAAAAAGGAAATTTCAAGATAAAAATAACATTTTTTATGTTTTTTAGAGTTGACAACACAAGTTTTAATGTAATAATTTCTACAATTGATTCCTTAACCGGTGGCATTTCCCTTAAAAAAAAGGCTTAATTGCATTTTTGGTCCCTTAACTATTTAGGTAGTATCGCTTTGGTCACTTAATTAAAATTTGATTTATTTTGATTCCTTAACTTCTCTCCTTTACACATTTTGGTCATTTCCGTTAATTTTAATTCAAAAACGTTAAGTTTTCTTCATTTTTCATCTTCATATCATCTCCTTCAACCTTCAACGATAAGAATTCACGAAAAATTCCAGAAGAAAATGAATGAAATGACCAAAAAATTAAGGATTAAATGTAATGCACACATTCCAATAAACTATTTTCATATTTGGGTCATTAACCTGTATTTTAATGCCACAAATTAACATTTTTCTTAAAATAAACGTTAAAAACAAAAAAAAAAACCAAACGTGTTTAATGAATTAATTCACTCATTTAAAATCTGTCTAAAGTTCTAAACCGGATACCAACCCAACACGTTATTCACATGAAACACACAAAAAATAAAACAAAGCAAGAACATAAAAACAAATTTCACCGCAAATTTCAATAAAAATATCTTCCTCTATCCTCTTTTTTCCCATTTCTTCATTTTATAACCAATAAAAAAAAATCCCTTACTCTTTAAAGTTATTAGGTCTGCTAACAATTAACCCTAGAAATTTGGCTCCAATTTTGTTGCATTAATTGCTGTGAGTGTAGCCCTAAAATTTTCCCTCTAAGTATCAATATTTGAATTTCAAAATGAATCCCAACAATTAAGGTTATCAAATCTGTTGATAGGAATAAGAGAAAACCTCCCCTTATTTTCCTCCAATTTTTAACGTGCTCTCTTTATACAATGCATCACATTAATTTCCAACTATTGCCATCCCTCATTGAAAACACAAAGCTCTCCACTCATTATATCTGGTTGTTTTCCCACAAATGTTATCCCTCCCATTTTGTTCCCTATATATACATATGTTTCATATCCCTTTCTCATCACTTCCTGGTGTTAGATTTCAAACGAAATTTGGTAAGTTATCAGAAAAATGTCACGACCAAACGCTGAAACACTGTTGTCATATCATTGCCTTACTGGTAAACTTTGATTTTTTTTTTCTTATCATTTCCTAAATCATATTAAATAGCTGAAACCTGATTGCCCCATTCTAACCATAATTTCTCTCTTTTATCTGCAGTAGGACCTTTGGTCAGTCATCCGGCTTCTGAATTGGACAGGGCGGTTAACAAGCTTAGGACAAAATACCGGTCCTATATTGTTGAATATGATGTTGAGGATGTGGGTTGCTAGATTTTTTGTTTTATATAAATTGTTATGCGTTGTTTGTGCTGCTGTGTGATTTTTGACGTTTTTATGTCTATTTTATTTTTTGTTCAGGGAGCTGTTAGGTTACCTAGCCTGTTTGGTGCTGATTTTGGAGATCAGATTACTCGCTTGGCCACTTTGATTGATGCTAAGGAAAACCAGTTTGAAGTCCTGGTTGAAAGAATCAACGGTGCGTTTTTTCTCTCCAAGGGATGGAAGGCGCTTCGAGATTTTTATGGGATTCGACTTGGTGCATGGATCACCTTGGTGTATCTCGGTTTGGGAAAGTTTGCTATTTTATTGAAAGACAGGTTTCAGAAGGTTATGAGGTGTCCTGTTTTTGATCCTCCTATGTGTTTTGTTATTGACAAGACTAATGTTCAGCCAACATTCAACAACAATCTTCCTCCTTTCACTGCTAATTTATCCTTTCGACATGATGGCAATGATTTTACATTTGAACTTCCAAGAAGACTTAATGAACAAGATGTTTCAAAGGGTTATTTGGTGAGTTGTACTTTTTATTTTTATCTACATTTTTATTTATCAGCTTACAGATACCATGACTGAAAATTCGATGTTTATTTTGAACGCAGGTGTTGCAGAATTGTAATTTCGTGGAGCAGGGTTTAGACAGGGCAAGAACAAACCTCAAGCTGGTTGATGAGTGTGGTAGCTTATGGGAATGTGTACTGATTTTTGGAACAACTCCTCATGAACATTGCATGATTGGTGGTGGGTGGAAGCACTTTGTTGAGGCACGCAACCTCAACGATGGTGTTCGTATAAGGCTTGGTGTACCAAGAGCTGGAGACAATGATACTATTTATGTTAGGGTTTATGATGATTAGGGTTGTGTTGTAAGGGAATAAAAATTAGAAGATTGGTTTTATTATGCTTTTATTCTCGATAATTTTGTGTTTCATGTTGTGACCTTCGGATTTTAGCCGAAATTTATATGAATTAGCGTTGTTGTTTTTATAAATGTTATTTTGATAGCTAATGAATGAACGCCATTTTATTCTAATCTTCCATATTTATAAACTCTATATCAGTTTACAATTGCATAATGCTTGCCGATAAATTATATAGGCGGTCTGATATATGTTCAAATTTTGCCTTGGCATATTAAAACGTCAATGAAAATAAAAATATTGCTTAATTATCAATAAGCGTGTGTTTAGGTAAGTGATGATACAATTTCCTTATTTCAACACTCATAAATTAGTTTAATATGCTATTTATTTAATTTAGCAGTTTATAACGCCACTGAGTGAAAAAACGCCGATGAATGTCAGAATATTGCTTATTTTATAATAAGCAGATGTTTGGAATATACATGGTTTAGGCATTGGGGTAATGCACGTGTTTGTTTGATTTATCAAATATATTAGCAAACAAATCTCATGGCAAAATTGAGTGGAAAATATAGAAAAGTTTGTTGGATTTATCCACTATATGAGTAATAAGACCTACTTTTAGTGAGGAAATTAGTCTATAGGGACAATTAAAAATCATACGTGAAAAATAAGGAAAGTTTTCAGAAAATGTTACTGCTTCTGTTTTCAGTAGAATAGTGGTCATATCATTCCAATTGATTTTTTGGCTGTTCAAGTTACATGTCTTTGGTGCAAATCATCTGTTTTGTATTTCCCACATATTTGTGATCACTTTGGAAACATTTTCGCAGTTAATGTAGTGGGCTGTGCACATAATCTTATGGAGTTAATGATTGCTGATTTTTTATTTTAATTCCTATCTGTTTGTTTGACCGAAAATGTATTGGAAACATATAATTTATTGTGGAATAAATTCTGTTTAAATTGAGAGCCTTGGTCAGTTGGAAAGCCTTATAAAGTTTTTGCTAATTACTTATATTCTTTTAACTTTGCATTCTCATTGTGCGTAAAACCATATTCACTCTTAGAATATGGCGTCTGTTTTCACCCCGGTATCAGCTGTTTCTGGAGGTAAGAAAAATCTAAAGTTGAAAGTACGAGTTGCCCATATCTGGAACATCACTGACAAAGAGAAACCAGATGAAATCACCTGCATGAATCTCCTTTTGATTGATGAGAAGGTATGCGTTTTATCACAGATTTCGTTTCGTCCTAAACCGTTTAAAAATTCCTGTAATCACCTTGGATCTCTTTTTACGTTTTAATTAATCATATGATGGTGTGAATGGTTCTTTCTTACTCACTTATGGAAAATACATAGCAATATTTTTTTGGTCTTTGCCTAATCATATACAGATGTTGATGTGAATACAATATGCTCGATTTAAAGCTATGGTGCTTAATTTTTATGTCTTTGGAATAAATTAGTTGTAACCTTATGCATTAGTGACATTCCCTTTTAGTGCGTGAATATGTTAATGTGTTTCCTTGCTACTAGCCTTAAAATAACGCTTTCAGCCATTTCACACTTTATATTGTGTGTTTTAAAAATATGCATATTTCTATATTATATCATTTCCTTGCTAATAACCTTAGATTACGGGTTTCAGCCATTTTACTCCTTTAGATTATGCGTTTTAAAATATCTCCCTCTGTGGGTTTTAAAATGACTAATATTATTCCCATTTTTTTTTTCATAAAGGCTGACAAGATTCATGCTACCGTAAGGAAGTCTCTTGTGAAAAGTTTTCGGGCCAAGATAAATGAAGGATCATTGTACGAGCTAGAACAAATCATGATTGGTTTCAATGAAGGTCCTTTCAAAGTAACAAGGCATAAACATAAAATTACCATGATGCATAACTCTAGGTGGACAGAAATCCAGGATGAGCCTAATGTACCACTGAACAGTTTTGATTTTGAATCTTTTGAATCAATACTGACTTCAACGGTCGAGGAAAAGATAGTTGGTAATGTTAAAAAATATCAAATCTAATAATTGAAATCTGATGATTTGGTTTTGTGTTTTCAATTTTGACACGTATTTGTTTTGGTGTAGATGTGATTGGTCACATAGTTGAAAAGGATGCGCTGAGGGAGACCGAAAAGAATGGCAGGAAGAGCAGGGTCATTGATCTTACTCTCGAGGATCTGGAGTGAGTTACCTTGAAACTCAGTTATTCCATATAGAATAATCATCTTCATTTATTGATACGTTGTTCACATTCAACAGAAATCGTCGAGTTCATTGTTCTTTGTGGGGTGATTACGCTGATAAGTTCATCCAATATATGGACGGCCATGACCCGTCAACGCCAGCTATCTTAATTATGCAGTACTGCAGGCAACGGAAATACATGGGTATGGATTATATTAGTTAGTTTTTATTGTTTTTCATTTATACAAATAAGTTATCATACCACTGATCATGTGTCATTTTGTTTGTAAAGGTGTCATGGGAGTTTCAAATTCCTTTTTTGGAACAAATTTGATCATTAACGGGAATTATCCTGAATTTGCTGATTACAAATCTAAGTAAGAACTTATGACCGCGTATTTATATTTTCATATTTTTTTAACAAATGAATCGCATGAATTTGTTGATGGAGGATTTTCTATATTCTAATAGGATGGGAAATGCAGAAATTCGTGTGACACAGGGTGTTAGTAGTATATCTGGCCATAATACAGTTCCTTTAAGCGATGATCTTCTCAACACTAGGAGGATGTCAATTGAGGACCTTATCGAAGCTAACGAGGTTTGTAATCACCATCATTTTAAAGTTTTTTTATTTCGTCTGCTTGCATATTGATAATGAAATTAAATTTGAAAGGATGACTAAGTCCAACTTTATTATTTACAAGGCATGTCTTGGGTCAGTACTTGCAACCATTTGTGAGGTTGAAACAGGCGCTGAGTGGTATTTCCGTTCATGCACTAAATGTGCATCTTTGGTGACCATAAATGACGGGGTACTTACCTGCAAGAGATGTGCTACATGCAAGAGTGCAGTACTAAGGTACACTATTAGGTGCTTTATAACGTAATTACATTTATACAGCTATTCTTTCTCAAAATTATGCCGTTACACTTTTAGTGTTGGTGATGCTTGATGTTCTGATACTTCTATAACTGGTGTTTTGTAGGTTCAAAGTTCATGTGATTGTCATGGATGACACCGGTTCTACGACTTTTGTATTGTTCGATAAAATTGTGACTCAGTTCATTGGTCGCACTGTGCAAGATTTAATAGATGTATGATATGTTTTTCATAATAAATTTGCATATAATTTTAGGTTCAGTTGACTGTTTATCGGGGAAATATGCACGTGATCGACATTTAAGTTGAAAGGTTGAATTACAGGCTAACAAAGAAAATGAGTGCCCAGATGATTTTAACGTATTGGTGGACAAACAGATGTTGTTTAAGGTTGAGGTTAGCAAAGGTAATGTTAATTACAAGTGGAGAAATTATGGAGTAAAGAAGGCAACTGAAGACAGGGACATTATTAACCAGTTTATGACCAGGCATGATATCAAGGTTTGCATTTATCGATTATGGAATTCTGGAATAATAGTATTAAAATTAGTCAATAAGCTTAAATTTCTGTCATATCATAGATGTCCACTGAGGTTGATGCTGTCGACGTTATTGAGCACAATTCTGTCAGAGCTCCTACTGAAACTACTAATGTAAATACCCTTTTATTTGAATTGTTAATTTCTTGATTAAGTGAATATATAACCTTATATTGTTGTGCTAAAGTTTTGCTCTATCCGTGATGCAGGATACTATAGAGTGTGTTGATTCAAACAGCAACAATGAATTGTTAAACACTCCCACAGAAAAATCAGCATTCAAGAGAACATGTAGCAGTGATGATCAGGTTGATGAACAGGATGCTGAGAGTGTCGCAGCTTCATCAACAAAGACACGAAAGTTGGTTAGTGTGAAGATCGAGCCGATTGATAAGTAGACATTAGGAGAAATTGTTTTTTCACTATAAAAGAATGCAACCCTCCCATTTGTAATTTATTTTAGTATGTTTATTGTCATGGCGTAATGTCCTGAAAGACAATTGAGCAATGGTTTTTGTTCTTATGACCGTTAAATTATAACATTCAGTTATGTAATCGTTAGTTCTTTTCCTAATGCGTAATATGTTATCATTATTGTCGTTTATGTCATTTTAATACTAATTTTAATCTATATATGATGCTGCATCACTAATAGATAAGTAACATAAACCAGAAATCTGTTGTTCATTAAAATTCATATAAACCAGATGTTCATTGGTAAAATAAAAATAGTGACATAAACCAGCAGAAACTTAAACAAGTTAATTACACAATGTTAATTTGGCAAATTTGATGTATTAAACGAGCTTCTTGCGAATTAAAGTTGATGTCTAAGTGGAATATCCAAGTAATCTGCTAAGCAATTCTATGCAAGGATTAAAATTTTTAGAGATATAATTATTACTTAAAGTATTTGATTGATGTAAAAAAAATCATTTTAGACTATACATGTTGATCAAAAGCAGTGTGCAGATATTAGTCTCGAAGCGTAAGTCTGTGTTTGATTTATCAATACTTAAGCAATTCAATTAAATTAACACTGCAGCGAAATATTTTATATAATGATATTTTTTCATTGTTATTATATTTTCTCATTGAAAACCATGCTTGATAACAACTTATGACGCCTCATTTTAGTGCACTCTCACATAGGTATTTTCTGTGTTAAGGGTGAATGGATCTGGCCTTTCACGTATTGGTCACTTTGGTTGGAATTATAAAGTCATTGATTATTTATGTTGTGACTCTCCACTTTTCTAGGTGGAATTCATTTGTGAGATAGTATCATTGTAATGCATTTATTTCATATAGTTTGCCATTGTAACAACTTAACACTACAACACTCTTGGAGCATCATCCAATGACTAACATTACTCTTTTCTAACCTGACATTAGCTATTTCTTCCAGATCTCATTAACATGGGCAAGCCACAAAAAGGGAAGCTTAACATTGACAAAACACCAGCAAGTGCAAGTAGATTTCAGGTTCAAGAGAGATGCACACCATTGTGTAGTGTTGCTCCATTAAAAGATATCACAAATTGTAAGTGTGTATCAGATTTTTTTTGTTGCCATTCTATAGGCATTCTCATTGTGTGTTGTTCCTTGCCAAACATTTTCGTGATTTGTCTTCATGTTTTCTATCAGCAATCAACCTACAATTCCTGGAAAACAGAAGGACGCAAATCAAGAATCATTGTGTTGGAAACAATGAGAATGCGCACAGTCCATACAGGTTTGTAGTAGGAGATTCTTACCGTCGCGGTGGCTACAGATTGTCTCAGGTTGAGGACAACGTTAAAGGAAAAACAATTCGAGCTTCAGGTATGGAAGGCGTGTTGTAATCTTGCTTTTTGCTGCATTTTTAATTAGAGATATTGGTTTAAGTCAGATTCATGTCGACACTACTTAATTTAAACAACATAAATGAACTTTATATAAGTTCCTCAATTTGTCACACCCTGATAACGTAACCATCTGATTGTATGCAAAAAATATGTTTTTTTTCTTATAGTAATTGATACTCCAATAATTCAAAATGGAGCCAACCATCGCAACGGAAGAATGCTTCGAAGTGGCAGGTATATAATCTCAGACAAGTGTGTAAAACGTAAAACACAAAACACTGATGCAATGTGCGACGAAAATACAGAAGACAACTATATACCAGACAATTCAGGTACAAAATCAAATATTGTTATTATCTAACTCCGTTCGACAGATTCCATTGTTGTTATACATAAGTTTATGAATTAACTTTTGAATTTAACAATCAGATGATTCTGTTTATAATCGAAAAAGATCCCGTGTGGAGATGCACAACAATCAACTTCATGCTATTACTACTGGTGTGAATTCTAAAAACCATCCATATAAAATTGTATCGTGCTTCAACTTATATTTGGTGTAAAAATATTAATTTTTTAATTGCAGAGTCGCAGTCATTCACTTTTAATAATTTTCCTGAAAGTAACAGTGCAAGTAATGTCAGTCATTGTAAATCATGTATTATTGGCTATGGTACATTGGTAAAGAACAATTGCAATAACCGTGATACCTCCAGTCTATTATGTGAGCTTAACGAAGAGCATTCTGATGTTCCACCCAACTCAAGTGAGTGATTTTCTTACTATTTTAAGTACAAAGTTGATTGCTATTTTTTCCTTTCATAATTTGTTATAAAAGGTATGGTTAGTTAATATCGTTGCTTTTAACTAACATCAGTTTTCGAATCTGCCACCAACTCGGACGGTGAAGAAGTCGACACTGAAAATTATAGGCACCAAAACATGCAAGATTTTCTTGAGGCAGATTTAATGGATGAAATAGGTAAACCACCTTTGGATTTAATTATTAGTGTTGTAGGTACATCTGTTGTTGGATTATAATAAGAATACCAAACTTAATTCCGCTTTTTTTCAGATGAAGATATTCAATATGTTGATTTTGGCATGCCTGATCGTATATGTCATAAGTGTGGTGCATACATGTGGTATGATGAGCGGGTTCAAAAAGATTATAATCCTTCCCAGCCTCTATTCTCATTGTGTTGCAAGCAAGGGAGGGTAAAGATTGCGCCTTATCCTGATTTACCTGAGACTTTGAGTGATCTGTATTACAAGAATGATAAGAAAAGCAAATTCTTCATGGAGAATATAAGGTCTTTTAACAGTATGTTTGCATTTACCTCTATGGGAGGGAAAATTGACAACGAAATGAACAGTGGCAAGGCTCCTCCAATCTTTGTGATGAATGGTGAAAACTACCATCAAATAGGTAGCTTACTACCGGAGCCAGGAAAGGATCCAAGATTTTCACAGTTATATATATACGACACCGATAATGAAATAAATAATCGGATGCGTTCAGTCGGGTATTTTACTTAAATTCCTTTATTATTCAATTGTAATATTGTGATGTGGTATTAATAGCGTAATATTGATGTCATCCATGTTTATTTTACTTTATACAGCATGGCAGATGACAATGATAACATGCGGTCTACCATTGTTACTGAATTACGGAATATGCTTGATTCGTGTAATGAATATGTCAAGACATACAGAACTATTCGAGACAAGTATCAAGATGGTGAATCGAATCAAATACGGTTGAGAATACTGGGGAAGAGAAACAGTGATGGCAGAAGGTATAATCTACCCACATCATCTGAGGTGGCGGCATTAATAGTGGGAGATTTTGATAGTGCAGATTGCGAAAGAGATGTTATTGTAGAAGAAAGATCTGGTTTGTTGAAGCGTATATCTATCCTTGAGCCATCATATTTCCCATTGCAGTATCCACTCCTACTACCTAGGGGTGAAGATGGTTATAGAACAGACATAGAGTACGATGAAACAGATACCAAATCTAAAATTCAGAGGCTATACGTAACAATGTTGGAATGGATTGCGTATAGGATACAACAGAGAGAAAGAAACAATTCAACTATTGTCTTTGCGAGGAGACTACTACAACAGTTTTTGGTCGACGCATATAGCATGGTTGAGTACGCTAGGTTGAGTTATGCCAGAAACCATCAGAAGGAGTTGAGGGCTGACATGTACAAAGGTTTATCAGAGGCGGTATTGAGGGGCGAGGCAGACCCATCATCAATTGGTAAGAGAATTATTTTGCCGTCTACTTTTGTCGGAGGTCCGAGGTATATGATTCAGAACTATCAGGATGCAATGGCGATTTGTGGGTGGATTGGGTATCCCGATTTGTTCATAACTTTTACTTGCAACCATAAATGGCCGGAAGTTTTGGATTTCCTCCGGATGCACAATTTGAAACCTGCGGATCGACCTGACCTATCATGTCGTATTTTTAAATTGAAATTGGATCATTTGATTAAAGAGATCAAAAAGGGGGAAATATTTGGAGAAGTTCGATCAAGTAAGTATCTCTTAATTTAGTTGAATATTTCACTAAATATTTTATTATTTCTGCTTTGTTCATTTTCCATAATCTTATATTTTTAAATATTCTTGCCTAATAAGTTAAGTCCTTTATTACCAGTTATGTATACCATCGAGTTCCAAAAGCGAGGACTACCTCATGCTCATATACTGGTGTTTCTGAAGCCGAAATTCAGGCCGTTGCAGCCAAAGGACATAGACAAGATTATTTGTGCTGAGATTCCAGACAAAGATTTAGATCCTCGGTTGTATGAAATAGTCACATCATTGATGATTCACGGTCCATGCGGTAAACAGAATGGCAGCTCACCGTGTATGTTTAACAACAGATGTACAAAGCATTTTCCTAAAAAGTATGTCGACAATACTGTCATTGACAACGAAGGATATCCAGTGTACCGTAGGAGGGACGATGGGGTATCGATCAAGAAAGGGAAGGGCTTTGTAGATAATAGGTACGTTGTGCCATATAACAGAGAATTGTTGTTGAAATACAATGCTCATATCAACGTTGAATGGTGCAACCAAACAAGGTCGATCAAGTATTTGTTCAAGTATGTAAACAAGGGTCACGATCGTGTGACTGTCAATTTTTATAAGGGTCAAAACGCAGGTAATCGCTCAGAAAATTTTGATGAGATAAAAATGTATTATGACTGTCGATATCTTTCAGCGTGTGAAGCTGCATGGAGGATTTACGCATTTGACATACATTATAGAGAGCCGTCGGTTGAAAGGCTCAATTACCATCTTGAAGGTGAGCAGTCGGTTGTGTACGGTGATAATGATAATATAGCTGATGTGCTCAACAAGCCGTCTGTTCATGCTACCAAGTTCTTGGCCTGGATGGAGGCAAACAAGAAGTATCCGGAGGCAAGGTCATTAACTTATAGAGAATTTCCTACTAAGTTTACATGGAAAGATAATGAGCATAAGTGGACTCCCAGACAAAGAGGATTTTCAATTGGAAGGGTTCATTTTGCGCATCCAGGATCGGGAGAAAGATTTTTTCTGAGGACATTACTCAATTATGTGAAAGGCCCGACCTCTTTCGACGACATCAAGACTGTCAATAATGTAAAGTACCACACGTTCAGAGATGCCTGCTTTGCTATGGGTCTCTTAGAAGATGATAAGGAGTACATTGGTGTAATTATTGAAATGAGTGTTTGGAGTACAGGATCTTTTATGCGACGTATGTTTGCAACACTAATGCTTTCAGCTCAGTTGTCGAGGCCTGAGGTCGTTTGGAGTAAAACTTTGGAACACATGACAGAAGACATTTTGCACATCCAACGAAGAGTCCTTGGAGCTCCTGGTAAGTTATTTCAATTACTGACATAGCCATTCATAACATTTAAGGTACCACAAAAATAATGGTTCTTCCAAATTATACCTTTTACAAACACGGTGCTTTTGGAAGTTGTAAACTATAATTGCTAAGTACCTAAAGTCCATGATATTTCAAGCTTCTATGTATCATATTATTTTTTTACCAACTAATATTATGACAGGCCCATCATTGCAGTGTCCTTGACTAAAGTTGTTCAACATATAACAACACATAGGTAGCACCTCATTTTTAAATCTTTTGTAAACAATATTAATTTGAAGATTGTAAACTTCATTGAACCCGTGGATAAAGATACCCACCATTACAGGTTGTTTTTTAAGCGTCCCAGTTTTTTTTTTAAAACAAAATGCATCCATGTTCCACCATCACATTGGCTAGATTTAAATTATTGAACTCTAAAAAGAAAAAAAACCATCAGTTTTTTTTATATTGGTTTTTGTTCAAGATGCTTCTGACCATCTACATACCTGATTGTCTTTTGTTTGTATTTCTTTTTGCATCAATGTGATTCTCACCCGCTGTCATATCTGAAGAAATGTTATATGTGTGATGCAGATTTAACTTTGACAGATGAACAACTTCAGATATACGCTTTGGCTGACGTAGAATTGATATTACGAAGTTCTGGAAAAAGTCTGACTGACTATCCTCCGATGCCAACAGCAGACCCCTCTTTGTTGCCTGATCTGCAAAATAGTTTTATCCATGATGAGATTAATTACAATAGGGGGGAGTTAGCCAACGAGCATCATCAGCTAATGTCAACAATGACAGACGAGCAGCGCAATGTTTATGACAGGATAATGGGTAGTGTTGATGAAAAAAAACCTGGCATATTTTTCTTATACGGTTACGGTGGAACTGGCAAGACATTTATTTGGAAAGCGATGTCTGCTGCAATAAGATCAAGAGGCGAAATAGTTTTGACAGTGGCCTCGAGTGGTATAGCTGCATTACTCATACCTGGAGGTAGAACCGCACATTCAAGATTTGGCATTCCTTTCACTGTTGATGAATGCTCGACCTGTAGTCTGAAACCTAATACCCCTTTGGCTCAATTAGTAGTGCAAGCAAAATTAATAATATGGGATGAAGCACCTATGATGCACAGATTTTGTTTCGAGGCACTTGATCGTTCATTTCGAGATGTGATGAAGGAAGTGGATGAGAGAAACAAATACATCCCATTTGGAGGTAAAGTCGTTGTATTTGGTGGAGATTTTAGGCAAATATTGCCTGTGATTCCTAGAGGTACAAGACCAGAGATCGTTCATGCTACTATTAATTCTTCGTACCTTTGGAGATATTGTGAGGTTCTTACATTAACAAAGAACATGAGACTTTTGAATGGTGCTTCTGAGGCAGACATTGAGGGAAGAAGACAGTTCTCTGAATGGGTTTTAAGTATCGGTAACGGTACAATTGGGGAAGATAATCTGGTGGACAAAACAATCACTATTCCGTCTGATTTGTTGGCTGAGGTTGATGGCTGCCCTATTGCTTCAATTGTTCAAAGCACGTATCCCAATCTATTGGCAAACATGGGTGACATTGAATACTTTCAAAATAGAGCCATATTGACATCAAAAAATTCCATTGTTGAGAAAATAAATGAATACATGTTGGATATGGTGCCAGGAGAAGAAAAGGTCTATTTGAGCTATGATTCAGCACAAGAACGTAAGGTCCATGGTGATGCAATTGACGATATTCATACACCTGAGTTCCTTAACACAATTGTTGCCTCAGGACTTCCTAACCACAAAATAAGGTTGAAGGAAGGAGTACCTGTTATGTTGTTGAGGAATTTAGACACAAAGAATGGTTTATGCAATGGAACCAGACTTATTATAACTAGAATGGGAAGATATGTCCTCGAGGGTAGGGTAATTTCCGGAAGTAATGTGGGTGACAAAGTCTTTATACCTAGGCTATCTCTATCACCGTCCGATGTAAGAATCCCTTTCAAATTTCAAAGAAGACAGTTCCCTTTGGCTGTATCATTTGCAATGACTATCAACAAGAGTCAAGGACAGTCACTCAAAAATGTTGGAGTATATCTCCCAACCCCTGTTTTTTCTCATGGACAATTGTATGTCGCTGTTTCTAGGGTTACATCTAGAGGAGGTTTGAAGATATTGATAACCGATGAAGATGGTGATGACACAAATTTGACATCTAATGTGGTGTACGAGGAAGTATTTCGAAATGTCTGATGTAAAAGTCACATATGGCTTACTTCACTATTAACTAGGCTTCATAGATAATACTCAGTATTTAGATTCCATAACTATCTATCTTCTGATATTTCTTAATTATTATTACATGTCATTGTTTATTTATCTATAGCCTTATTATATTTGGAAGAGACCTATAGCTGATACGACCCGTGCGGCGGGTCACCTATCTAGTTGATACTAACGAAAAAGAAAACCCTAGAACGGGAGAGATTTCATTCCCAAAAAATCTCTTCCTTCTATCTCTCTCCCCATTCTCTCCTTTCTCTCTCAACATCTTCAATTCCAATTCCCAATTTTCAATTCCAATTTTCCAAGGTAAAATTCCAATTCCCAATTTTCATTTCTCAATTTAATTAATTCAATCTTGATATATTTTTTCATCAATTTTCGATTTTTTTTATGTGCATTTGCTTGTTTTTGATGTTAATTGAAATGGGTATGTTTCAGATCCGGTGAATTTTGCGTTATTTTTATGGTAAAATTTCTGTGATGCCGCTAATTTTACCTCAAAACGACGATTCGATTCAGATCCGTGAAGTTTGGAGCGATAACCTTGAAGAAGAATTCGCTGTGATTCGAGAAATTGTTGATGATTATCCTTTCATTGCTATGGATACGGAATTCCCCGGTATTGTTCTTCGACCTGTTGGGAATTTCAAGAGCAATTATGATTATCATTACCAAACCCTAAAAGATAATGTGGATATGTTAAAGCTTATTCAATTGGGTCTTACTTTTTCTGATGAGAATGGAAATCTTCCGACTTGCGGCGAAGATGATAGGTTTTGTATCTGGCAATTCAATTTTAGAGAATTTAACGTTAATGAGGATGTTTTCGCAAATGATTCAATTGAGCTTTTGAGACAAAGTGGAATTGATTTCAAGAAGAATAACGAAGATGGTATCGATGCTAGGCGTTTCGGTGAGCTTTTGATGTCATCTGGGATTGTTTTGAATGATAATGTTCATTGGATAACTTTTCATAGTGGATATGATTTTGGTTATTTGTTGAAGTTGTTGACTTGTCAAAATTTGCCTGATACACAAGTTGGGTTCTTTAATTTGATTAACATGTATTTCCCTATGCTGTATGATATCAAACATTTAATGAAGTTTTGTAATAGTCTTCATGGTGGGTTGAATAAGCTTGCAGAGTTGTTGGAGGTTAAGAGGGTTGGGATTTGTCATCAGGCGGGTTCGGATAGTTTACTCACATCTTCTGCATTCAGGAAATTGAAAGAGAATTTCTTTAGTGGATCTTTGGAGAAATATGCTGGGGTCTTGTATGGGTTAGGTGTTGAGAATGGACAGAGTACTCATTAAGTTGAGAGAAAAAAAAAAGAAATTAGAAAATAAAATTGCAAAAAAAAAAGTCGGTAGAACTCAATCAATTTGAGCTGTTCTATATCTGGTGAAATGCCAACTTCTATGTAAAATCTTACATTTTAAGTGTCATAACTTATGAATACCCTTTTGTTGTTACTTTTGCTGTTTGCCTTGCTTAGCTTTGTCTTAAGTTATGAATACACTCTGTCTTTACATTTTTGAAGCCAATGAAGTGCATGTTTGAAAACTATTGGTGAGATCTCATACGTAACCGTCGTGCCTTTGAGATTTCTCTTAACTGGTTTTTGAATACACTAGAATTCGGTTTTGATTAGACATAAAGCACTTGACAAAATGGTACAAAGGTTATGAAACTGTCATTCCATGGAAGGGTTGAAGCAGGTTAAGATGATAGATTCTAACCTGGAGCAACTCTGTCAGTAAGAGACATTTCATTAAGTGTGTTTTTTTTTATCATGATTGAAATGGTAGCTTTGTCTTGACCACGCATTTGACTGATAACACAGCGTGGTTCTAAGCAGACGGTAAGTGTGAATGAGAAGGGGTATCATGTTTTCTTCTTTTGTGGATAATTTTGCAGGATTTTTGTTTTCGTCAACATTAGACCACTATTTTTTGCTATGAACTAGAAGGGATTGCAGGAACTCTAGTAACTCTACCTTCCGGCTCCCCTTCTATTTTGATTCTTGCAATATCCATGCCATACAGAAGGTGATGGAATTTTTATTTTAGCATCAGTTAACAATAATGATACAACCTTCTCTATTAGATCATTACTTAAAAACAATTGAACCATAGAAATTGAAGTGCTCATTTTAAAGTAATGATACAACAATACCACACAATTAACTAGGCTAAAATTGAAATTTGGTTTATTATGGAGATAAAAAGCATATCTAAATCTATTTGTTGTCTTTAAGTAAATGGAAAGGATAGGAGACATGTCAATTTGCCCAATTTGTGCCTGAATATTGTTTGTTCTTAAGAATGTTAGTGAAGTGGGAAACATTGTTTGCTTAAGCATGCAAATAGGTAATCAAATCAAAAGAAAAATTGCCGAGCAGGTAAGTCACAACTCTTGAGGCTTCTCTCCTTGAACCTACGAAGGAAGAGAAAACTGAAGGATAGAAAGCCTTCATGTTTCCCTTAAAGACGAGGAAAAGAAAGCTAAGGTTTACTAAGGTGGCACAATGTAAAATTCCTCCATTTTGATGAGGGGGTTGAAATTGAAAGCTATGTTCTTTCTTTTCATGCTAAAGCACCAGTGATTTCAGATTTGTAGTAGTGTCCCCTTTTCAAACTGAATTTAATATTGATTATGTTTCGCTCACAAGAACAAGTGGATTGACAACTAACTAGGTGTGTTTGGTTCCACACTGAGTTGAGTAGCATTCAACACAAGTTTGCAATGGTCAAACAAAGACTGGAATGGGTTGCAAAGATGTTTGGCTGCGTGTTGAGAATGCAATTTGTCATCCAACTGGTTCTAACGAATCAAACCTTAAATGCCTCATCCCAACTTTTACTTATGGGTTGAAAAATTGATTGTGAGATTTGTGGAACCCACAGGTAGTTTCTCAGCTTTACCCCTCATAACTGCCTTCAATTGTTCCATTTTCAGAGCAGAATGCCACGGAAGAGATTGTTTACAACAAAGAGGCCATTCTCTTCATCAATTCGAGGTAGTTTCCATTGTTATTGTTTGCATTCCTGCTTCAACATTTTGTTGTGCTTCAAATCAACCATGTATACATAATAACGGGGTCTTACTTTTTTTTGTCCTTTATTTATAGTGAATAGACAATGTTCCTATATGTCTATTCCTTGTGTTGAAACTGGTAATCAACTTCTGAAATGGGGAAGCTTTTATATCCTTTTACTGATAGCTTATAGTAAAATGATTTTGTCCTTTAGTTTATAGTGAATAGACAATTTTCCTATATTATTATCATTGGTTTTCCAGAGTGATAGTTCATTAATTATTGAGCTTCAAGTATAGGTTAGGAATATAAGCTTCTGAATTTACTGCACATGCTAGTATTTTATGGGAATTATGCAATATACTTTGACTTGTTCCTTTGTCTTGTACAACACAAGAAAATAGTTTTCTGCGAGAAATCTAAAACTTTAAAACTTGTGTGACTTTGCTGTGATGTAACCACCAAACACATGATGTTAAATAGTTGGATGCATTCCATATTTTAGTGGTCGGAGTTACAGCCACAGGGAATTAAAATTTGGAGTGGTCGAGTCAAGACAGCGGCGGTAGTCAATTCAAGACGTTGGCAGTAGTGGAGGAAGACGGTGGGGCTCAGAGTTAGTGATAGTGGTCTGGTGCAAACTTTGGTGGTGGCATAGCAGAGGAGGTGTTGTCTCGATTTTTTTGAGAGAAAAAAATGACTTGTGGTATCGTGTGAAGCATAAGATAGATCTGATGGTTTATATGAGTTGAAAGTTAGGGTAACTTTGGCGCCACAAAGTTAGAGAATCCGGATCCATAGGAATCTGTACTTGAGTCAGGGATCACTGTCTTTGTGGAATTGAAACAAAAAATTATTAAGATGAGCATTGACATAGCTTTCCCCTCAAACTGAACTGCTCATAATGCTTAAGGTGGTCAATTTTTTGTTTTATTTGAGCTGATGGTATTTACGAGATTTGTATATTTTGAGCTTGTAATGTATAACATTCTTGCATTGTTTTAGGGGTGTTTTCTGTTAAATTTGCAAAAGATGAAAGAGGTCTCATGGCAGCTCAGAAGGTGGGAAACAAATTTCAATCACCTTGTGTAATGGTTTGATTTGATAACAATAACATCACGTGCAACAACGATTACTGAGCAAAATCATTTTACTGATATGAGTGGTCAAATACTTATGCTTGATTTCAGGAAACTGATAAAATTTTAGGAGGCTGTGGAGAAACTCTTGCACCATGCTAATAAAACTGGCACTTCCAGGTCAAAGAACGATGGTTTGTGCCCCATGCTTGTCTGTTCATTAGTTGTGCAGTTCAGTACTTTTCTGACTTAGTTACATGATTTAAATCCTTAGCGTTTGAAATTGAATATGGTGATCAAAATCAAGTTCTTCTAAGCTTCAGGACAGAATGGAACTCCAGTCTTGGAATCAATTCTCCAACCAAGCCTTATTCCACTCGGTGGGGTCTTCTACATGGATCAAATTACATTGGTTGTCCTTTTTTCTTCTTTCCAGTATGTACATTGGATATCCTTGAGTTAGGTTTACATTCATTGTAATATGATTAAGAAAGCATATAATGAAAATGGATTCCACGCATTTACGCGGTTATAGTTTTTTTCTCTTATCAGACCAGATGGCCTTGTATTTTGAGATGTATTTAAAAGTAGACTGGGTGAGGTTGGAATGTGAGTCATCCAATGTCAATCTAATGGCTAAGATTACTTGATTGCGAGCTCCAATAGTGGCAAGAAATCCGGGTCCAAGCATATATATGGTTGAAACTTGAAAGTGCAAGATTCGTTATTTATTTGGTTGCATCATGAAAGGACTTAATGGTGTTTTAACTACCTTCATCCGACCTAACCTAAAAGAGTAGCAAAACAAAGTTCCCTAAGAATATGTTAATTATTGCTTGATTGTGAGTTGATAATTTGCAGGGAGTTCATTTTGTGTGTAGATTGCAGCTTTGTTGGTGGTTCTGTTTAGAGCTTTAAATCTTACAAGCAGGCATTGCACAAGCGCACAGAAAATATTACCTTCCTTTAGTTTATCAGCCATTTTTATTATAGATGGTTTGGAAACTTATTTTACACTCAAATCTTCAAGAAAACATTGAGATTCAAGATAGTCTTTTACCTTTATTAAAAAACTCCACGGTATTATCTAAGAGTATATATTGTTTGTTTTGTGATGAAGCAATCATTGCAAAGGAGAATGACATTAATAACTATTCTACAAACAAAAAACACGAATAATTTAGTGCATGCTTAGATCGAGAGTGATATAAACAAAATTAACGTGATTTCGATAAAAGTTACACTTTGGAGTTTTACAAAATCACGGTGCAACTGTGATTTTGTTGAACTCAATGCCAATTCAAACATACACTTGATATATTTGCTCCTGACCACCAACAAATAGATCAATCCTAAAGAACAATCCACATGAACCTTCAACCATCCCAATCACAATTGAGAATCTTCATTTTTGCTCATTTTTATGATATTTTTGTTTTTGTTTCTGGTTATTTTTTCTTTTAATTTCAATGTGATTTGTTCGTTACCTTTCCATTCATATCTAAGAAGAAATTGACCAGATCTCAAAGATTCATGTGTTCTTGAGGCAGAGAAAGACATTACTTTGGAGATCTAGAACTTGCAAAAAAATCATTCATCCTCTGCAGCTTGATATAGAATTGACAGAGGTAGAAAGACAGAGGAGGTTATTGCATTCAACTGAGGGAGAAAGATGAAGAAAGTTTCATCATGTAGGAGGAAGGATATGGTGGTGTTTATTGGTGATCGCCGTGATAAGGGGATCACAGGCACCTTAGTCAAAGGTTGAAGACAATGGATATAACATGGCATTGAAAGTTTTTGTTAGATCATGTCTAAATGTGAGATGTAATGGTTTAGATTTAAAAACAAGATTGTCTTTCATGGATGCCTATTAATTCCCTTATTTATTTGTATGTCAAAGAGTGTAGCGGAGCTATGTGCAAATGTTGATTCGTCAAATTTTTCTTGTCCACAAAAAGAACAAATTACGGGGTCCTCAACCCTCCCCTAGTTGGATCAATCAAAGTTGGAGCTCCTCTGAATTGGAAACAGTAGTTTTGCATTTAAGAAAATTTGATGGGTTACTGTATGCATAATGCTGAAAAAATATATTCTCTAATGCTGTTTATAAGGATAATCTGTTTATGCATACATAGAAAAGTAAACAAGAGTAAATTCAAGCCAAAAGTATATATATTGACACTGAAACCTATTTTGATAAAAGGTAACTACACAGTGAAAATAGTTTTGTTCAGAGCTATCCAAACATTTTTTTACAAAAAAAATCACATTTCCAACGCAAAATCATACATTAATCAACTTACTTTCAATAAATTTATAAAATCATTATCATTCAAAATAAAGTTGGACCAATGCTCTCAATTTACAGAGTCTTACATTATCCAGAGTAAAAGGTATGAAAAAAAGGAAAGATTTTTTCTTAGGTTCCCCCGTTATAAGATCCAAAGCATCTAGTTCTTTGTTTTAGAGGAAAAATCACCAACATTGTACAACCTACAATTTATCTATCCAAACTTCACAGTTATAATATTGCTATTGTTATCGATTTATTATCTCAATCATTGATTATTTTTCAAACACTCACAGTTTGAAAGCATTACACTTTATATTGTAAACTATAACCATAATTGTTGATTCTAATAATCAGCAAGCCCTGACATACATGTAAAAAAAAGACAACCATTGGAATAAAATAAATAAACAGTGACCATATGCGATAACCGTGATAACCGTTAACAGTTTCATACTTCATTATAAACAAGTCAAGTGGAATTTTAGAAATGAAATAATTAGTCAGAATATAGGTGTTCCAATCGACAAAAGATAAAAAAGCTAATTGAAGTCTGAACTGAAGGCCATGAAAATGTCCTACTTCTATCCTCATATAGCTGTCCAACGAAAATGGTCATAATTTCCACCTCCCCATTGAGATATGATGTACTTCTTCCCTGCAAAGCCTCAAGATAAACTTGTTTAGAATTTAACAGGCGTATTAAGTGAATTGAAATGTGCATTTGTACAATGATATATGTAGCTGTTCAAATATCAGAAACTTTTCCATTCTGAATAAGAAACAAAAAAGAAAACTGGTGCATTCTATCAGTCAACATTTGATTTCCATCTTTTGCATTTCAAAATTATCCAGGACAGACATGAGCAATTGAAAGGCTCAAGTTCTAACAAACCAAATACCTGTCAATGCAGCAATTGAATAACACAGGAGCACCAATATATGTGAGGTGCAAAGCTTGAGTTTGTTAGCTTATTTTAAAACTTGTAAATTTTTGTCATTCCTTTTGGTAAAGCCTTTAATAAGTATTTTAGAGTAAATAATGTATTTAAAAAAACCATATGAACATATCTTTCATGTCATTTTATATTTATCAGTTAGTTTGCCAATTAATTCTAACCACCACTTGAATTGCAATCAACTAGCTTTTCATTTATAAACTTTCAACTATAATCTAGTAGCTATTAGTTAACTTATAAACTATTGCCAAATAGAATGTGAATAACTTGACCCAAGTCACACCCTTAACTCAATTATGGAAACCAATCATTTCATCATTCATAAACAAATTGTAGAATAGATTAATATACTGAATCAAAATGCTCTTTTAAGATATGGAATAATTAATTAACTCATTCTAGATATTAGACAACGTTCAGTATAAACCTAAATTAATATATTATTTAATTATTTAATACTGCACCCAACAAGAGTCTAAAAGTTGTTACATGTGCATATGAATGCAACTAGGTTATTATTTCTCTTCCCAAATTACTATTTTAGTCAGTGAAGCTATCAATGAATATCAATGCAATGCTGAACAGAAGCTCAACTGAAAGTCTGAAACATACCTTTTGCCTATCCTCCTCTCTTGCGCTTAAGTTGCTTCATATGATCCACAATATAAGTGATCACTTCTTTCAGTGTTGCCTTCCTATTTTCTTTGAAGTTCCACAGCTCCCAAACAGTATACCCACCACTTGGGTTGTACTCGTTAACTTCTTTTAAGGCTGTTACAACAGCTGAATATATCTCGTCTCCCCATTCCTTCTTCAGCTTTTGTAGTTTCTCATCTTGCTCGTCTATAACTGACTGTGTCAATACAACAATATTACCGTGTTAATTATTACACTATTTCTCTATTGAGGCTTAGCTACTCCAAAAACACAAAGCATGGCTTTATGGTACATACCACATGGTTATCATTCTGTCTGACCACTTTAAAAGGGTGCCAAGCTGAGTTCTTCACATTTTCCTGCCATAACGAGCAAAGCTCAACAGCCTTTATCCCAGCTTCATCAGAAGAAAATCTTTTCTTGCAGGCATTCACAAAAACCTTCTGGTCAAGGTCTCCCATCCTCTTGGTGCCAATATTAGTTTTGGCACCAGTCAGCATTTCATTTAACCCCTAAAACAATAGAAATTTAAAAAAAATGAGAGGGGTATCAACTTTAGTCTCCACAATATATTCACAGAAGAACAATGAAATATCAAAAATCTTATTTCCTAAAGAGAGGTGGAGATAATCTTCATGCAGGTACTTTTACAGCATAGCATGAAGAAATCTATGCACCTTGTTAGTTGGTTATCTTTAAGAATACAAGAAGATAAAGGTTCAAAGGATGCAACAAGTGTGAAACATTTCTTTTTATATAAAATTAAAAATAATTGAAAGGAAGTAAATGAGATCGTACTTCTATTAATTCTTTACGAGCTTCCTGTAGTTCATCATTGCTTTGGCGCTCCTTGACAATGAGGGTTGAATTCATAGACTCCATATCCTCCAAGCTTTCTATTTTGTCTTCCAACTCTGAATTCATCTCTTCCATTTTTTTCTTGATAGCAGTATCATCTTGATCTCCAAGATGTTTCATAACTTGCAGTTTCCCTCTTAGTTCTTCAATTTCCATTTCCAATTTTTGTTTAGCATCTAGTTGCTTTTCCAACTGAAGGATCTTTTTTAAGGCCTCCTCCTTTTCTCTCTGATAGTTTGGAAATCCACATCAGTTAAAGACATTCACAATGGATGGTAACATTGATAAGTTATAAACAACATACGCTACTGTAGTATTGTCTTTTCATAACCAAGTGAGTAGATAGAGGGCAAACCTTTTGCTCTTCAACAAGCCTGAAGACATTCTCATCAGCTATCTTCTGCTCCTTTGAGGCCAATTGGAGTGATTGATTCCTGGAGTCTTTCTAGAAGGACAAAGAAGTACTATTAGAATTTTGTGAAAGCACATGTAAAAACTGATGATTCAAAGTCTTAAGGCTCCTTAAGCATGTAAAGGTTAGAAAGTGGGATATCAGAAAGCACATCTGTTTTTTTTTTTTTTTTTATGGATTTTAAAAGTTGTTTTTTTAAATGAAAAAATCCACGCACTAATATATAAAATGCTATATGAAAATACAAATCTTTATAACAAAATTTCAACATAAATGAGGTATTTAAACTAAAACCATATATATTACATTGATATTTCCTCACAATAATCAAAAGCTTTTAGCATATAGACTCTGGGACCAATTAGCGGGCTGTGGAAAGCCAATTAAAGTTGGGATTCATTTAAAGAGAGACAGTAGGATCAAAATAAAGCACTTTTTTATTCAAATCAAGAGCAACCAAGGACATTGTTATTCAAATCAAGAGCAACCAAGGACATTGTTATTCAAATCAAGATCAACCAAGGACATTAGTAGGAGACCTCAGAGAAAGACAGATCAAATTTTTTGCAAGGACAATGGTAGATAAGAGTGTAAGATTAGCAGTAAAAAATATTTACAATGGGCATATACTGATTGCCAAAAAATGTAATAGACATTACCTTCTTCTTGTCCTCTTCCAGTTTCTGCCTCTCTTGATCAGTTAGTACCTCACGCTTATTAAGGTCTCTGCTCCAGGTATCAAGCTTCCGCATTTTTTCATCCAACTCATTACTCAACTTCTCTTGTTCTTCCAATATCCTTCGTACCTCATCACGAGCTTTACGCTGCATGCTCCTTGACTCTGAAAAAAAATGAGACATTTTTGCGGCATTAAAACCAATGCAAGTTTTTTTCCCTCCCCCTATTCTATACAATAAGGCAAAATCAGATTATAACAGAAATTATACAAACCTTCAACAAAAGCATTGTGAAGTTTGTCTTTCTCCTCCAGCATTCTACTCAAGGACATAGTCTTCTCATTATACCTATACTGCATTTTGTTGAGATTTTCATTAGTAATATCAATCTCATTCGCCAGGTTTTCAACAATGCTATTTCTGCTTTGAGATGCTTCTTGAACAATATCAGAAATTGTCCTCAGCCTTCCTTTGTTGCGAAGGTAGTCCCCAATCGACCCTGCACAATTATAATCGTCTTCACGTGCAACCCAACCGTAAATCTCTGAACTCTCCTGCAAGTCCATGGAATTCCAATCCTTTTTTCCACGACGTTTAGTCTCAAACCATTTCTCAAGCTCACTTGCATTCATAAACCCATTCCAGTCATTGTTAAAATCTATAACAGCCACAGAGTTACCATCCATCAAGAACGTATGAACAGCCAACGGTTTGTACTTGGCGAATTCCTTTTGCAAGTCACCAGAATCATGAGATTTGCTTATGTTGACAAGTATACCTGTCCACGGCCAAACGTAGTTCTCAACTTGGACAGGTTGGACGACAGCTAAGGTCAAAGCCGGGCGAGGTACTTGGTCTGCTTCATTTGCTAAGTCAGTCCTCAAATACTTTGCCAGAGCCAGGTGGTTTGCCTTTTGTTTAGTGCTTCTATTTGCTGAACCTTTGCCTACTCCAGATGCATGCTGCAACAGATCCTTATATTTGAATTCCTGCTTTTTCTTTCCCGAGCAATACGGACACCTAAGTGTCCCATTATTGTTCTTTACTTTGTATTTACCGGCCCTTAACTCTTCATATGGTTTCTCAGAGTATTCCTCGATCTCAGACTCACTGATCTCTGATTCTTCTTCAGAGCTGTAGTCCATTGAAACTCTATGTAAAATTACAAATGTCAGTTAGATGTATAAAGTAGCATACAATTTGATGAAGAACATTAAATAACAATGAACAACTAAAATAACTTAGCTTATAAACAACTAAAATCACCGACTACAAATTCTGTAATACATGCAATTTTTTAACAAATCTCAAGAACAAAAATAAACACTGTATTTGAAAAATCAACATCTATTTTCACCATTTTCAATGGAGAAAAATGGAACTTAAACAGATTTTCTGCTAAAATCATTTAATCAAACACAACATCAACTTAACTTAGCTTATAAACAACTAAAATCACCAACTACAAATTTCCTAATACATGCAACAACAAATCATAAAACCAAAAACAAACACTGTATTTGAAAAATTAACATCGATTTTCATCATTTTCAACAGTGAAAAATCTAACTTAAACGGATTTTCTAATAAAATCACTTAATCAAACATAACAATAAACTAAATCAGCTTATAAACAACTAAAATCACCAAGAAAACGCAAAAACAAAAACGAACAGTGTATTGGAAAAATGAGACATCGATTTTCGTCATTTTCAACTGATAAAAATCGCAGCAACAGCAATGTAAGCTTCAGAGAAGAACAATTCAAAGAAAAAACGGAAAAAGAGAGAGAGATTTTGGTTTACCTTGATGAAATTGCAGAGAAAAATGGTGAAGATGGAAGCTCGGAAAAGGAACGTGAAAATAGAAATGAAGAATTGAATGCACGAAACCCTAGGAGGAGTGAGTTTTAATAAAAGGTTTTGGGAATTATCATCTGTGACGGCGCTCTGTGGGTTCAACGTGGATGTCTCTTTTCTGCTTCTGTGATGATAAGATAGTAGTGATGTGGATGAATTATTGGTTTGATAATGAGGTATAATGGTGTGAAAGAGTGTATGCGCGTGCATGGGATTATTAGTTGGTGGTGAATTTGAGATTGTTTTACAATTACAACGCTGAGTCTGAGTGGTCGGAACGCAACGCGATAGGACAAGACTGATATCAGTATGACCGTTTTTCTGAATTTCTTGTACTAAATTGTAAGAATTGGGCCATTATTAAAAAGTTCAACAAATGGGTTGAACAATTTGTTAAAGGGATGAGTGCTATCAACACCCCCATCTGTTAAGTTGAACCACAATTTTTTAACTTTTTGTTGTTAACCTTCCGATTCCCACGATAAGAGACCCTAATAATGCGAAGTTTGATCGTGAAGTAAGTAACATTTTATTTGACCCTAGTAGAACCTCCATTTTGTTGAAATGATAGTTTACTTTTGTTGAGAGTCCAAAGCTAATTTTAGGATTTACTTTTTTTAAAGAAAAAATTATTGTCACTTCTAATTAAAATATTGTATTCTAACCTTTTTCATTTTTTTAACATCAAAATTTATTAAATAGAAAGCGTAATAAAATATCACTCAAAATATGTACAAAGCCCCCCTCTTTTCCTAACAAGAATCCGTCACCAATATATTACTTTGATGGCTTCCACTATTTCTTCCACCCCAAATGTTTTGAAGAAAAAATAATCTCATATTCTCATTCCATGCTTCCTTAATTCTAATTGGACACAACTTTATGTGTCATGTTATCTATGAGGGACATGTACATATATTAGACTAGGGTGTGTGGAGAAAGATAATTTGATTTTGGTGTCATGTATTTGCATCGCGTGAATCAGATTTCATACTCTAGAAGAACACATCAAATTAACACCAAGTGTTTTGAATTCAGCTTCTCTATTCTCTAATGTAAGCTACTCACTTTGGAGTTTAAAGTCAACAATATTAACCATTAATTAATAAATTAAAAAAAATATTATAAATAGAATATAACAAATCATGAGTTTGTTAAAATAACATCTTTATATTCTTACTTTACACTTTACTTCCTCTAGAGGATCCTTGCCTCTAACTTTGTATTTTATGATAAATATATTAGTTTTTCGAAAAGTAAAATAAAACATATTATCGTTTATTATACTCGTCATTTTTCAAGTTATTGCATGTATTAAAATAAAATCTAGCAAATAAACATGAGTCTGGTTGGGTGTTTTATATCTCATTGTTGAATATTTTGGATTTACTTTAATTAATTATTAAAATATAAATGTATTATATAGTATTAAATATTTAATGTTAATTATTTTGGATATAAATATTTAATGTTAATTATTAATATTAAATATTTTGGATACACTGTATTTGAATATTTTGGATTTACTTTAATTAATTATTAATTATTAAAATATAAATATTTAGCCACACTGAAAACAAAGAACACTCCATCAGTAAGGCGGCAGAAGCATCTCTCAAAACCAAATTCTCTCATGTCACTTTCAAGTCTACATGGATTCTGCAACTATTCAAGGTACACAATTATGATGTTAACATTAATATTGTTTAATAATATGCTATATTTCATATCTATGATTTTGGTATTCGGTTAAATATCTTTCAATTGATATCAGAGCCAAATAGATATGTTCTATGACTGTTTGAATAATTGTAATCGATGAAAAAAATTCAATTGAAATTCTCACTTTTATCACAATTGAACATCATTGTTGCTACCTATTAATATATACATGTATACGGTAGGATTGTTAAGATATCGATTGCATACTGTAAATTAAATATTATGAAATACAATTGCTAGTTTTATGAGATAATCACACTCCTGCGATCCTTGTTTATACCAATGACTGTTTTCCTTGATTGGATTTATATATGCATGAAAATCGTTTGACTAAAATTTTCAATTGGCATTAATTAAATGTTAAAACTTCTAATTCATGTATTCTTTACTTGATTGCAATTTTCATTTTTTGGCATATTCAAGTTTCAATGAATTATCATAGAATATTGCTTATCATTATCTGCCGTAACTAGCTTTCTGCCGATTGGTGCACCTTGTAACTGGAGAGACCCAACGGGTCATTTACGGTCGGTTCGACCCGTTTTCACTTGCATTAATGAAAAAATTAATAATAATAAAAAAAAGGTCAGTCACGTGTATCACAGCGCGCAATACTCCGGACGAACGTAACCGTCCGGCGCGTGTAACACACGCACTATCTTTGAAACCTGACACAAAATACTAGGCTCGTGCTCATATTCTTTTTCCCTCTTGAGAGCACCTGTGCATGTAACCATCAAACACACATGTTTTGTGTTGACCAGTCACGTACAAATCCAACTAGTGCCTTAGTTAATTGTTTATGTTGGCATGTCTTCCATTTATTTATTAGAAGAAAAAAAAAAAGGGACTACTGTAATTAATATACATTTAGGGTCTGTCTATGCTTGATATAAATTTGTCAAATTCTTTCAAACATAGATATTGTCAATTTGTACAACTGTAACTTTACCTATCGCAGATGCAGTTGTACAAGTTATGTATGTTAATTGCGTAAATAAAATTTGTTCTATAGCAATTAATTCATTAATATTAATGGTAACTATATCCTATCCATATATTGTTATTAATATAAAATTTAAATAAATAGTTTTATTGTTTGCCTCTAAAAATTATATTCTTATTTTTGTTGTGTGAAAATTTTATGAATATTTTTTACTCTTATTTAATACTTATGAGAAATCTGACCCACTCTCTAAAATTTGAGATTGATTTGTCTACGAGAAATTTTATATCCCTAATTAACAAGTAAATATTATATTATTTAAGATAAAATTATAATTCTCCTGTACCCAAAATACTTGGAAGATTTGATTTAAATTCTCCTGTACCTTAAAATTTGGAATTTAAATTACTTGATGAAATCTCTAAATATTAATTATGAGGTAGATTAATATGAGAGTCATACACTCTTTTAAATCATATATGTTCTCTATATTTGAGGCAAAACTATTTTGAATATTCTCTCTTATATTTGTAACACTAACTATCTAATCAATTAAAATGTTACTATTGTGAATTTATAGAAGGCTCAATTTTATTAATTCTAATGCCAAATATAATTGATTTAAATTTTACGATTGTAAATAATCTTGGCATTATAAATAACCTAACATATATTGAATTTAATATATTCATATTGTCTTAGCATAAAGATCCAAAGTTTTCTAGTTGATCATTCTTTTTTGGAAGGAAATTGATCATTCTTTTGGCGACAAATATAAACTTGGACACTTGCCTTTGATTCTTGTCATAAATTGATTTAAATGGTCCTAATAATATTTTATTTTTAAAATGAGTATAGTGAATTGTATATTATATATGCCGTCTATATTTTGGCATATTTCTCTTTAATATACAATATTCTTTCTACTATACGTTCTAATCTAGACCTGTAATTTATTACTTTAATTTTTCGTTAAAAATACTATTAAATCTCTAATTATGTTTCTTGTCGCAATTAAATATTTTGGATCTATAGTGAATGATGCATTGTTGCATTTTATGTTAAAATTCTAATTATGAATTAAAATTTGTACGCCTCCTTTTTGTTTATCTGTTAAATATTATCAAAACAACTTATTAAGAATTGGGGCAATTTTAAAATACATATCATCCTTATGTCTAAATTCCTATATAAATCATATTGATTTATATTTAAAATCTCACATATGTTTATAAATAATTGTTTATTCTGTATTTATGAATATTTCGAGATGACTATATTATAAGATATTCACATTAAGTCATCAAAAGACATTGACTATAAGTATAAGGATGAATGTCACACTCTACAAGGTAAGTCGTGATTTAATTATTTTATCCTCTTGTGACTTATCGTATATTATTGCACATATAAAGAAATTTATTTATTCCCTCTTTTTTTTTGTGCAACAATGATATCCTATATAAAAGTGAAATCATTTTTCCAGAATATTATAAACAGAACTCTAAGGTCATATTTATGATGTGCCCATTTAAAATATTTAACATGTCTTTCTATTATTTGAATATGACCAAAGTTGAATAAATTAAGAATAATTGTTTATGCATGATATTATTTTCTCATATTCTCTTGAGCATAAACATAATTGATTTGTATAATTGTAATCTCACCTATCATGGATACAATTATGCAAAATTTGTTAAATATATTACCATTATATTGGTGACAATCATACCCTATCGGTGTGTTGTTATTAATATACTTTTGCTATTACTCAATGTGTTGGAACATAATGTGTTTAACGTCCATTTCCCTTAGAGTTTTGATGATAACAAGGTATTAAAAATTGTCAATTGGATATGCTAATATTTGTTCAAGTGTACATGACCATAGGCAAAGTTTTTGATATCTTATAAGGTTCTGAAAGAACAAAAGAGAGCAAAAGAATCAACATATTAAAGCTTGAAGCATCTGAAAAAAGTGCTCCTAAAGTGATGACGTCATCAGAAGCATCTCATCAGAAGAAATATCACCAAAAGCTGAAGATCATCAGATGATGAGAGACTTAAAGCTTCAAAGGTTGTTCAATGGATTTAATCTTATTCAGCATTGCAGAAGTCTGAAAGAGTGAAGCAACGGTCGTTGTGAAAGAATTTGAAAGCATTGGATGTTTGTTCTCTCAAGAGCGTTGACAAAGGACAATTGTACGAACTGTACAACCACTTCCTCCATTACTCTGTTCATGTCTCTACATCAAGACAAGAATAATAGTTATGCCTGCAGTAATGTTCCTCCAAACTAGGAATGCATTTGAAATTGATTCTTCATAGGACAATAACCATATCAGGCAAAAGATCATTGATGATTTTGATCAAGTTTCAAACGACTCTTTTAATGTGCTGGAAATTTCCAACGTATCTTTCACAACTCTATATAAAGGAGTGAAGACCTGCTAGTTGGATATGCAGACACACACAAAAACAAGACTCATACAACAATTCACAAGTGCCAAACTTTGTTGATATTGTTCTGCATCTAAAAGTCACTTAGAATTTCTTATCCAAGTTCATATCTTAGAAATTCTAGAGTCTTAAGAGTCTGTATTTGATTTGTACTGTGAACGTCACTGATTGTATATCAAGTGCTCAAACCTCAAACAAATTTCCTTGTAATTCTGTTTGAATAGAAGTCTCTTGCTTGTGTGTTTGAGCAATAAAAGTCTCTTGCAGTTGTGCTTGAGCATTGGAAGTCTCTTGACTGTGTTCAGGAGCATAGGAAATCTCTTGTAGTTGTGCTTAAGTAATTTGAAGTCTCTTGCTAGTTGTAGCATTGAGCATTTGTAAGCAGATATTACATTCTTAGTGAACTCTCCTTGGAAGTGCAAGG
>Ga0315915_1000942_pt1 | contig 33315 bp, 26 predicted proteins | sample MpolbnodulesMG_FD_207738 | JGI IMG/M metagenome (GOLD analysis project Ga0315915, IMG submission 207738) | Medicago polymorpha root nodule microbial communities from Los Angeles, California, United States - branched nodules | ecosystem: Host-associated > Plants > Roots > Nodule | place: USA...
ACTTATTAAAAATGACTCTAAAAATAGTGTATGATTGACTGTCATAAATTGTTATTGTAGTTGTATCTTTATTTACACACAATTTAATCATTTATGCGTTCATATTATCAAAGATATTGAGTTGTTGTTTACTTATCCGTATAATTTGGGTTACGCCTTGTAGAATTGCATAGGTGCAATTGATGGTACACAAATAAGTGCATGGGCTCTTGCTGAGAAACAAATTTCATGTAGAGGTAGAAAGGCAACAATCACTCAGAATGTCATGTGTGCTTGTGATTTCAACATGATATTTACATATGTATATTCGAGGCGGGAAGGAAGTGCACATGATTCTAAAGTCTTTCTGGATGCAATTACAAATCCATATGCGGGATTTCCTCGGCCACCTAAAGGTAAGTATTAATATCAACATAAAACCATCCAGTTATATTGATGAAATTAACAAGTAGAGCTAACATGTATTTTATTTGATGAAGGTTTATTTTATCTTGTTGATTCTGGGTATCCATGTACCGGAGGTTTTCTTCCCTTTTATAGAGGTGAAAGGTATCATGCACAAGAATATCGAGGTCAAGGTAGACAATCCAAAAGTCCATAAGAGTTATTTAACTACAGGCACTCGTCTTTAAGGATGACAATTGAGCGTTGCTTTGGGGTGTTGAAAAACAAATTTCCTCTTTCAAAGTTAACGCCTTCCTACAAACCTTCAAGGCAAAGACTCGTAGTGATTGCATGTTGTGTTATTCACAATTACATACACAAGTCGAATTTGCCAGATGAGTTGTTTAGGATATGGGAGGAAATGGATGATATAGAACTCAAGGCGGAGGCGGTGAACAAGGTTCCTAACCTTGAAGGGATGAGCTCAAATGTTGAAAACTTAACAAGGTTATTTGATGAAGGTGCAGCTGAGATGGCAATGGATAGGAATCATCTTAGAGATAGAATGTGGGTACATCGCCATAATTAATCGAACTAATTACCTTTTTTTTTTAGATTTTCTGTTTTGTTAGTTATTTTGCAGATGATTGTTGTTTGGTTATTAGATGTTTATGTTATCAACATTAATATGCTATAATATTTTGTTGTGTTTCACATTTTTCAATTTTATATCGCTATAGTATTTGAAATTTAATTTGATTAGTAACTAAGGATTAAATTGTAAGAAAAAAACAATTATATAAACGGTAATATAATTTATATAGGTTATACAATAAAAGAAAAAAAGAAAACAAGTTTTTAAAAAATTTGATTACCAAACAAGTTTTCTAATTTTCTAAAACTATTTTTGAAAATTATATTACCAAATGGATTTTCTAATTTTTCCATTTCTAAAACAGTTTTGAAAAGTCACATTACCAAACAAGTTTTTTCTTTGAGAAATGCTAGCAACACTCTCTTTTCCACACTCTCTCTAACACCCACTCTTTTATTGGTTTAAATCATTGTGGGTGTATACTTTGAAAATTGAACCCACACAAAATGGTGGGACATACATTGATTCCATCCAATAAAAGAGTGAGTATTAGAGAGAGTGTTGAAAAATGAGTGTTGCTAGTATTTCTCTTTTTCTTTTTCTCTTCTTGAAATCACTTTTCTAAAATTGATTTTTAAAACATTTTGAAATCTAAAAACAAAAAGTGTTCCAAACAAGAAATGCACATCGAATAAAGGAAATCTATATTTAAAAGTACACCTTTCTATCCGTAGGATAGATCCCAAAGCCACACTCTATGATCACAGTATCACACTACTCCACAAGACAAAATTTTGATCTCTACAAGATACATGGGATGGTGTGCGTTTTAGTGTTCCACACTACTCCACAAGACAAAATTTTGATCTCTACGAGATACATGGGATGGTGTGCGTTAGTGTTCCAGCACATTCTCGTCCGTACCTTTTACACTTTCAGCCACATCATAGCCTCTTTAAAGCTCGGTATAAACGACTCGGTAAGATGACGTCTGACAACGACAACTCTCTTGGGCTGTGAATAATTTATTTGCCACCCAGCATTAAGAATTTATTCAATCTGAAGTAGCTTCAAAGATTCTGGGCCAACAAGGAATATACGCTTCGTGGTTTGATATCTGAAAACGACTACTCCTTTATAAGCTGTCCTAGGCACACCATCCTTAAAGTGAACAGAAGCAACAAAAAAAAATATAGGACAAAATTAGATCTACCCACGAGAAGAAAAAGGTAATATAGAAAAAAAAAAGTTGTAAAAATAGTAGAAATACCTTCCACTCTTGAAATATACCAAATTGTTGAGCAATGTTTTCAAAGTCCCACTGATCTTTATACTTTATAAGCACATCACCGTTTATATTGTGTGCCTTCTGAGCGATATCTGCTCCAGAGACAGGTTTAGCTTTTTTAATATTGTTGGCGAAGTGTATAGCATATTTGTCCTGAAAGGGAAAAACAAAATTTACATACCACAGCATCATTTTGTTACACATAAAAAGACAAAAATACAATGCACCATCTCACCTCCAACAAATAGCTCAAGTCCATTGACTTCCAGTCGACCTTCATTCAATCCACAGTAATATAACATCATTCTAATATAAGAATCATATTTAACTGTATTTTTTATAAAGCATGTATAGCTACCTGGACTTCATTCAGCTTGATTGGCTCAAGATATTGGTTAAAAAACTGTCCCAAACTAGAACCCTGTAAAAATCGAAGTACTTCTAAAAGGGCATGGAAAATACTCATATACTAGGATTTGAAAGTTGAGATAAGATCTACTTCATGTTGCTTTATAGTGCCTTTGTACTGACAATAACTGTTCGAATATATACGAAGCATATTACCCAACACAAAAGTATTTAAGTTTTTACTAGACTAAAAAAATATTCTTAAAATTTGAGGTTCATAGCACACGTTCCTGTGAAGTTCCTACACATATAATCATGTAATGCAAAAGATCAATCTTAAAAGTACAACAAAAAACTTACATGTTCTCCAAAATTATATGTTCTGCATACTTCGGGTCGGATAAACTGTCGTCCTTTGTGATTCTCTTTTAATCTCAACCAATCGTCCCAGTAGGTGAAGTTTTGTCAAAGAAAAAATCAAATACAAAGATAATATTACTGCAATAAAACAAAATAGAATTCTACATACAGAAATCTTGTTAAGAATCATAATCACATAGAATAAATTAAAAACTTGGAATGCATAGTACTCCTTCATGGTAAATAGTTGTACCAACAGTTCCTAAACTGAAATTCTTCCCCATAAACAAATGTCGCATACACAAACACTAATGGTTACTAAAGTATAAAAATTAAGGATATGCCTTCGGCCATTTTGGTGATAGTTCATCCCATGTAGATCTAGCCAGCATCCATCCTAGTCCAGGAAAGAAGTCCGAGCGATAAAGTTCGTCTGCAGAATAGATCATTAAAATTTATCAGAATAGCATTGGCGATCTACCCACACACTGTAATATTTAGGGGAATATAAATATATTTTTTTAATACATTTACCTTGAGACTACTTAGGTTGCGTTGAAAATATTAAAGACATTTGCATTGAAATTGATGTAAATAGGGTTATTGAAAGAAAGTGATAATAAACATTTCTTAAACTGTTTCTGTAATATACATAGCCGATCTTAACCTGCACACACTGAGGGTAACTGACACCAACATCTGAGTTGGTTACAGTTGTAGCTTGTCATGCAAACTAATATTACAAGCTGAAGCTTCTCTCACAAGCTAGCCTAACAGTTGGCACAAACACTGACCAACTGAACTGAACACAATCAGTTTAACTAACTATAACACATTTTTTCATATACCCCACCCCCACCACAAGATCTGCTTGTTTGTTGTTTCCTGTGGCGGCTGGTTGCTTAAAGTTGCAGAGGCGGCTTGTTATGTTGAAGGAGAAGACTAGGTCTAGGTTAAGTTAGTGGAAAAGACTTATGTGGGCCTAGACCTATAATTTTTTTTGGTTACAAGACCTATAATTAACTATTACGAATTATTAATTAATTTAGTTTAATGTTGTAATTTATAAGTTATTTTGTTCATGTATTGTAATTTGTGTTTGTCTGTGCGTGTATGTGTGAAGCTACAATTTTGCCCTTGAGTAGGTTCTTACAAACCGTGTTACGTTCCTCGTGTTTACGATGCTGACTACATTGGTTTTATGAATTGAGATTTAAAGATCAACTTTGATATTATGTGACATCAACGTTAGATTCTATTACACTAGGTTAATTTTTATTTCTGCAGTTTGTTTTTAAATGTTTTGAAATAGACCTGATTTTGTTTTTTTTAACCCAAGGTAAAGAGTGTCACAGGAAGTATCTTATTTTGTGATGAAATAATCCATTTAAGAGTTGTATCTGCGTTTGGATTTTATTGTGATTTTATTTGCATATCTGTCTATTACTTGAATTCCTTATTTACGTAGCTTTATATCTGTCAATAACTTGCATATTCCTAAACAATTTGGCGATCACAAGTTATACAGAAACAACTGACTGAACTTACATGGATCATGTACAAACTGCTTCTGTCCATTGTCATTCCATGACGAAACAGCCATAATGGACCTAGAATGGATAATGTTAAATTGTAAACAGAGATCTGAAAGTCCTTAAAAACATGTATAGTGAATCAGAAGAAAATAAATTCAGCATCCCTCCTCTTGAACACATACTTATCCTTGTCAAGGAGAGTTGCCATAGCTTCAAAGTAATCAAAGAAATCAGGTGCTATTTCCATGTCATCTGAGGTTGGATAAAGATGTTCCATCAGATTCCATATATTTTCAGCAGTGATAGAAGCGGATAAAAATGCTTAATGTTAAATAGCCCATTTCACCTTCGAGAATGATGACTCGGTTGAAGTTATGCTTGTCGAACAGTTGACCAAGAGCCCACTTGTAATGACCTGAAAAGGTATTAATTAACCCCTCTTGAGGAGTATCTTTTCAAATAGGACACAAAGGGAAAACGAGATGAAAACACTTACGTGCAATCTTATAGTAAGCAATTAACTCTCCTGGCCTTTCAGTTTCAACCGGCTCAAAATCTAAGTGCTGCATTGACAATTATCAGTACAAAGAGTCAGCTTTCATGTTGTCAAACACAGTTATGTTCCTTATTCACCATGCATCACAAATTATTGAAAACAAAATAATTTTATCGAGATCAAAATATTGGTTGTATATATCTGATCATTTCGTGATAAGCACCCAAGAATTTGTGAAACCCTCTCCTAAAATCTAGTTGTCAATGGGAAGAACCAAGTCTCTTAAGTATTCCACCAAAAAACCCATACTACTTGATGTGGGACTTGGGCAGCGATAATACCCAAGCCCCTGGTTGCCAAGTCAGACTATATTGACCACCAAAAAACCCATACTACTTGATGTGGGACTTGGGCAGCGATAATACCCAAGCCCCTGGTTGCCAAGTCAGACTATATTGAAAATGTCAGTGTTTAGTGTTGACATGTGTCTAATGCCTTACACATTTCACTGTAACATACTGAAGCTAAAGGATTTTAGACAGAGAGCAGAGAAACAATAAAGACTTCGAAATATTATTATTATGATTGATAATGTCAGTGTTTAGCGTCGACTATTGTCTAATGCCTTGCACATTTTACTGTAACATGTTGATAAAGAGAATAGAGAAAGATTAGAGACTTTGAAATATTATTATGATTGATAGTGATTTGAAGATTTCACCCCGATTTCTAGGGATACAGGACTCCGAGTTCTACTTGAACATGGAAACAAATCTTGAAAATAACTAACTGATCATAAGAGATGAGAGACTAAACCTCTGAGATACTATCACGATATTACACGACATTTTTCTTATAGTTTAAGAGTCCGCCTCAAGCTAAAGATGATCAAGCTTCAAGCTAGTTAAGAATATACTCTTTGAAAAAGAAAAGTAGTGCGAAAAACCACAACCAACTTTCACAAAAAAGCAAATCAAACATCAATGACATTGTGCAGCGCTTAAAGGAAATTACTAGTAACTAAGGCCCTAACTAGATTACAGCAGCTGAAGCATGGAATAAACAGTGGCATGGCAAAACTGTACCAAAGAAACACCTACATGCTCAGCTAGGGCCTAGGGGGGGACAGGAGCAAAAATGAACAAACCACAACAACTATTGGCAAGGCAAGAACAAGCCAAAATCAAGGTCCAATCAACTTATGTGTAGGACAGCTTGCAGAATTTTCTGCTACTGATGTCAGTGGCTAGACAACGGGGACTACCAGAGACTATCAACAGTGTGTTGGGTCCAGTGACTACAGAACTCACCGTTGAAGATCAAACTAAGACAAGACCAGCAAAACATACCAAGAAGATACCAACAAAAAACTGAGAACTAGCAATGAGACAGTCAGTTGGTTGGCTTGATTTGATATAGAACCAGTGTGGAACAGTAGCAGAAACAAATAAACCAGAAGCAGAACCAACATGTTGAAGCCAACTACACAAAAGAATACCAGGGGGTAAGAGAATATGTGCAATAGTTAGTTAAACTGATTGTATTCAGTTAGTTAGTTAGTGATTTTCCCAGCTGTTAGGATAGCTTGCAAGAGAATCTTCAACTTGTAATAGTAGATTGCATAACAAACTGCAGTTTGTAAAAGCTGTAACCACCCAGATGTTGGTGTAGGTTAGGCTCAGTGAGGGCAGGTTAACTAACTCAAGATTCAGAATATTCAATACAGAAACATTTTGAGAAATTTTAACTATCTCTTTCTCTGAAATCTAATATGGTATCAGAGCCTATCCATTAAGGGTCATCCACTATTTATATCTGCACACCAAGCCCAACAGCTAGGCGTGAGGGAGTGTATTGGAAAAAACCCAAGTCCCACAAAAAATAGAGATAATGCCCGAAATGAGTTTATAGAGAGTGAGACTCCTTACCTTACAAGTTGGTTTAGTAAGGATGAGTTAGGCCCAATATTAAACAAAGTATGGTATGAGAGCAAGTACATTTGTGGATTACTCTCCAGGACCAGTATGCCTGATTCTAATGATACTAACTCGGAGAAAGTACATTCACAACTTACTCTCCAGATTTAGCTTTAGAGTGTGTTTGGATGACGTAAATGATTTTTTTTTGAAGAATTTAGAATTTTAGGCAATTCAAATGTTTCAATTAAATTGCCTTCATTACTAAATATATTTGTTTGAATGGAGTAATAAAAAATTTCATTGTCATCATTTTTGGGCAACTTTTATAAATTTTAAATTTATTGGGTCAAATTTGGAAATTGAAATTAGGAGTCATTTTGCAAATTTTTGGAAATTTATTGGGGTCAATTTGGAAAATTTTGGAAAATGTGAGGACCAAAATGAAAAATTTGAAAAATTATAGGAATGAAGAAAATTGAAATTCTTAGCTTGTGTCATTTGAAATTTTCTAAATTTAACTTGAACAAAATAGTTTATAAATTTCCATCATTTTGAAAATTCTCCAAATTATCATCCAAACAATGGAATTCACTTACAAGTATTTGAATTCCCTCACAACATTCCTACATCCAAACACGCTCTTAAGAGAATATGTGTAATTGTTAGTTTAACTATTGTATTCAGTTAGTTAGTGTTTGTGCCAGCTGTTAGGATAGCTTGCGAGAGAAGCTTCAGCTTGTAGTAGAAGCTTGCATGGCAAGCTACAGTTTGTAAAAGTTTGTTAGTGCCAGATGTAACCAACTTAGATGTTGGTGTAGGTTAGTCTTAGTGTGTGCAAGTTAAGATCAGCTACATGATTATATGTGTAGGAACTCGGCACTGAAAAGCTAGCTCAAAAGGTAAGGATTGTCCAAGTCTTCTAAGGACTATTTTGGTCATATATCTAGGCGATGTAGAATCTCAGCACACCCTCTCACACCCAAGACTAAAACATCAGGAGAGTGGACAAATGTGGATGGCTCGGTAAGAATATATTTTCACACCTAGGACTGGACATCTAAAGCATAGACAGATATGCGTGATAAGAGATCTAGGATAAATTGGGCTTAGTCCCAAAATCCAGCTCAAGAGGTTTGGATGTTGTCGAAACCCTACATCAGCTAGAGATATGGCCAAAATCCACAATTATGTCGATGCTCAAACTCACCCCAAGGCAAACACCTTCCCATCATAAGTGCAATATAAGCTAGGAGAAACCGCCAATTTTAAAGTTCATTAGTCGTGTAAAAACATTGGTTGATTTGCTATTTTCTATTGTAAAACATGTTTCACCTTGACAGCATTAGATGTTGTTCCTGAAGGGCTTTATAAAGAATATGATGGCAGCAAATTCAAGCCATTTTACATGGCTGAAGAAGAAGCATTACTCCTTGCTAAGGCAACGAGGCTCTAAAAGCATAAATACAAAATGCCTATTTAATTTGTATCTATGAATCTCACTTGAGGGACTGCCAATGGTATTATTGTGTCCTACGACTAAACAACAAGTCCTCCTCGAGCACATTTAATTAAGCATCCTCTGCACTACTCTACTGTTTAATTATCAAACTTTCAACAAAAAATTTGTGCTGGTAGAGGTGGCCAAGGCCTGTGAGGTAAGGATGACATCAAAAGTAAGCACCATAAGAAGACAAGTAATAGCCTTTTCACAAATAATCTAAGTACAGTACATTCATGTGAATGTATATACCTGCATATGAGATAGTTCATCGTAGCTCAAAGCCTTTCTTTTGACGTCTGAATTTGATCCATCCTGTATAATAAAAGAGATTACAATCAGCTGTGTGTGTTGTATTTGCATTTGCAATATGTAAATCATTTGAATGAGAGACCATAAATTCCTAAGAACTGCACTCCTAGAAGTGTATACATAAAAAATACCTGCGATACAAATAAAGGAAATCTTGAAGAAATGGGCCTTTGATATCTGAAAAATACAAATAAATTGTTGCATAATAATAATGTATAAAATAGGAGTAAAGAAAATAGGTTGTAATGAAACATACTTCAGTACAGACTTGATAGTCCTCTCCAGGTAATCAGCACGATTACATGCCATGATGACAACAGCTGCCACAGGAACCTAAAAAGTTGAAGATGGAGAATCAAATCACACAATAAAAGTCTAGAATAGAAGATTCAGCAAGCAAGCAGGCAACTCTGAGCTCAACCTGAACTTTATCAATCAGCCTTCGTACATCTTTTCCTGAAATGTTTGTTTATTTATTTATGAATCAGCTCAACCTGCTGCTGCACACTAAGAATATACTATACACAGTGCAGAGATGATAACATACTTTCAAGATCTTGAACAAGAGACTTGATTTGGCTACATTCTTGCTCTAGACGGTTCCTTTCTTGTTGTAAGTCGAGAATGCGTCCTTGTTGCAAGCTAATCTGATCAATGAGTGATCGGATTTGAGTTGTACAGTGATTTTCAGCTTCAATCTGTGAAACAAGAGGTTTTGATGATTGATTATGCAAAGCAAAGCAAATATGGAATGAAAAAATGGAGAGTTGAATTACAGACAGCAACAGCGAGGCGATCAGCATATTGTGATTGTGTTGCGAAAAGTCTCATCTGAAGGAAACGAAATGAAACGAAGGAGATATGTTATGTTACGAGAAACGAAACGAATGAATTAGGGTTATACGAAACCGAAAAGATAGAGGCACCTGGATGTAGATGAACACCAAGGCTGCAACAAAGAGAAGAAACCGAAAATCACACCAAAATTTCGCCATTTCCCAAAAACTCGCTCAGTCGTCTCTCTACTCTTTAATTAACAACGCCCTCTTTCTTTTTTTTTTTTCTTTTTTTTTTTTTTGTAACCACCAAATTTCACATTACCCTTTCTGAGTACCTTATTAAAATTCAACTTCTTATTTTTTAAATTTGGTAAAACAAATAATGTGATAGAAAGAGCATAAAATTACAAGAATTAATGGAAAAAAAAATAGCTAACAGTAATTACACTAAAAAAAGTGAGACCGATATCCTTGAGTACTCTTAAATAATCTTCAAATTATTTAATTCAAAATTTTTTTTTAATCCGTACAAAAGACTCATATATTTAATTTACATTTACTAAAAATTACCTAAATATTTTTCAATAAAATAAAAATGATTTAAAAAATATAATTGGTTGATATAGTTTTGTAACCTCATTTAAAAAAAATGTGCCACCTAAATATTTGTATGCACAAGTCAACATCATAGCAGCCAAGTGGACAAGAGACTTACATAGGCTTGTATACTGGGAGATTCTAATATGGTCACAGAATCAAAGAAAAAGTGTTTGGTCACACACATAAAGAAATATTTTTTTAATAATAAGGAGAAAATTGATAACAAAGATGATTGAATATTTTGAGGATAACCTTTTTGTCTGTATCCAAATATTATTGATTTGGTCTTGTGTCCATGAAAAAATACCTCTGTATACGGGTAGGGTCGGACACAATTTGGGTTTGAGAAAAAGACAGGGCAGCCCCACCTCTCCACCACACGCCTCCCAAATTCTGTTTGTTTATAAAGGGTTAAATAAGATTTTTGTCCCTAAAAAATTATCAAATTTTGTTTTTTCGTCTACATAGAAAAACGTGGAATGTTTGCATCCCTATAAACACGCGCTGAATTTATCATATATTTTTTTTATCAAGTAGCCTTGTGTTAGAATTTTAACAACTCAAGTTCGGTTCATTTAGTTAACGAACTTAAGTTTTAACTTAATTCAACTTGTTTAGTTCATGAACTAAATTCAACTTGTCAATTGTCGAGTCGAATCTCGAACTTTAATTAAGTTGGCTCGGTTCATTGTTAGCCATAGATAACATATAACAATGGAGGAAATTTCTTTAAAACAAAAAAAAAAACCATTAAAATCAATACAATTATTAATTACTGTAACTTTAAAAAATGGAGAGAATCCTAACTCGGGAAATTAAAGGAGTAATAGAAAAGAAGTGTCAAACTCAAAGATAGACACCGCATTTCATTTTCAGTAGTCGTCGATTGATTGTTGAACATGTGTTCAATTAAGACGGATATCCGAATCATGCAGGCCACGGCGGTAGAGGCTCACAAAACCTCCGTGTAAACTGACATAGAATGTAAAATCTGATGACTTGGAAACATGGGCAACAAATTGTACAAACAATCCCCGTTTTTATACTCTCATGACAATAACAAAGAGATGCAAGATACTTTCTTAGTCAACAGGATAACCATGAGCTTAAAAACAACCAGCTACACTATGACTACACACAGTAAACAATCTGATACTTTCCATCACCTGACGAAATTTACTGCAGCAGCATGGGTGAAAGTTCATGACGATGTCTTTAACTTGTCTGAATACTCGCCATGATCCGCTGGTGCTTTGAAGTTCTTTGCTGATTTTCCCAATACATTTAAAACAGCAACACGTTGTAATTCTTTTGCTGTCATTGATGAGTTAATAAGTGAGGAAAAAAAAATCATCAGCTTCCAGTTGTCTCAAAATATATGCCATTTGCTAAAACTAAAACACAATCAGTCGCTAAAGAAAGTATTTTTATGGATATATAAAGTGATGTCGGGGATGCTGACATATATCATTACACCAACAGGCCATCTTCTAGACATAGCAAAAAATGCTACTAATAGACAACAACAAAAAGTTGAATCTGTACAAAGTTGAAACATCTCAGAGTTCTGAGAGTTCTCTCCCATAAGTCTAAAGCATAAAAAATAGGTGGAAGCAAAACAAGGAGGTGGAATAAACTATAAAGCAACCAGTTTCAGTAAACAGATACATAACAAAATGAAAAACATACACATGTAACAGAATATAACAAAGGCAGATGGGCTGTCAGGCATAAAAGAGTATTTCAAAGACTTGCTCACATTAACTGAACTACCACAAGCATGATTGATAGTGCATAATCATAAGATTTGAGTTAATGCCTAACTCTGCACTCTCCATCCTAATGAGTAAGCGTCATCTCTAAGTCAGTGATTGCAAAGGAAACAAGTGAAACAACAATTCCATTACCTTCCTCAAGTGAAAGCTGAATTGATCTCTTCTCTAACTCAACAGCATGTCTGCTAAGTTCAACTGAAGACAAAGATTGAAGCACTGCCAAAGGATGAAATTAACCAAATAAAATAACAAGAACTTTGTAAGAAAGCATTTGAGAATTATTGTGTGGTTCCTAGACATACTTTGGATGTATTCTGCTTGGTCTGATTGGTCCAATTTCCTTAAAAGCATCTGCAATTGTTGATATTGCTCCTCCCAGTGCACATTTTTAAATACCTTAGGATTTCCAATGGTAAGTCCAGAAGAAGCTGCCACATAATTGGACTCAGCTGGTGTCAACATCATGCCAGACCTCCCAAGCGAAATAGGAATCGAAGGCTTTCCAGATGTGCTTATTGAAGATGCCATAGGAAAAGGTGCAAATGCTGGCAAACAAGAAACCTTTGGCTCCTTTATCTGAGGTTTTGGTTGAGCAGTCTCCTCTTCACAATAAAGTTGCCTTGAATGAGGACAACAACCATTAATACTAGTATTTTCAAAAGCAGTACTTTTGCTCATTTCTCCTTCTGATTTTCTACGGACATACACAAGATGTCCATTTGCAGCATTATTGCCTGGAGATTGTTGGAGATGGTGGACCACTGGGTAGTCAGACGAGGGTCTCTTGGTGCCAGTAGCTCTGTTAGAATCAGTACCAGGATCCTTATCCTTTAAGAATGAAGAGTTTCCAACAGAGGTTGGCACCATGTTTTTGTTATCATTCTGCAGATCTTTCAATGATGTCTTCTTCAAAACAACCAATTGTTTATCGCCATTGGGCAAATCCATGTTAGAATTTCCCAAATTATATTCACAAAATCTAGAATCTATACCTTGTTAAACCATCTCCAGCTGTCCCAAAAAGTAAGATATTAGCTAGGTATAAATAACAAAACAAAAAAGTTGAGAACAATTTAACGTAGACAATTTGTGCAGAAGAAATATGATAAACAAGTCCCATATGGCTATTTCCAAGACAAACCATTTGTCAAACAAAGAGTCACAGCTTCTCCTATAGAAATTGATGTTCATGCATTATCTCCAGAGCATATGGATGAGTCAAGGAAGACATAGATGTGTTTTATGGTTCCTCTATGCATGAATGAAGAAGTCCCTTTTCTTTCGAGTAACAATTTGTATTGTACATAACTGATAGTTTATAGAAAAATACTGCAACCTAAAAAACTACAAGCGAGCACACACACATAACATGGATGTCCATGCAATCACTTTGCATTACCATCCCTTGGTCTAACGCTACACCACCTATGGTTTTTGAACTCAAGAATATCTTCTTAGACTGAGGTGTGACAGCTTGAGAAGAGAAGTTTAGAATTTGCTTTAATAAGGTTAAAAGAAACGCTATACAATGTGCTTCAGACATAACAGTCAATTTGCCTCAGAAATAACAGTCAATTTGCCTCAGCAATAACAGTCAATTTTGTAGCCAGTTATTTGTACTACACAAATAAGCAATCTGGTCATTTTGAAACATTGGTATGGCATGTTAGTTAACTTAAAGGCCAATTTCCTATGAACATTTTTAAATAAGTAATCAAACACATGTTAAACAGACTAACGAATCAAATGATCAATTAAGTTAAACTTCATTTTGATGTATTAAACATGACATTTTAGAAAATCTGACTTTATATGAAGGCACATTTCATTTCTAGTTTATCATAATACATTTAAATATGCAAACAATTAATGTAGAGTAATAAGTTTAAATTACTAAAAAGGTTAGCAAATTTGTAATCTATCCAAAGTACAAAATCTAATTTAATAATAATAGTAATAAAAATTGTACCAAAAAAAATAGTAGTATAAAAAGTTATCCATACTTAAGTAGCTTGGCCTGAAAGGCTTCGTTTATGGCATGTAGCCTGACTTTGTTAGCTAAATACCAAAAATTCTAAGCCTTCTCTATTTTTAAAAAACAATCTGGTGACTGACATAGGCTAGGCTATCGAACATGTACCATGGCTTATACCCACCCGGCCGCCCCTACCTACCCAAGAATGAAATGAATGAAAGAGACAGCAGCTCTGGTTGTTTGAGGAAACAATATCCTCCCAACAGTTAATTATGCCCTCACTCTAACTACCTGGAACTAACTCTGCTGGTATAGGGTGTGTTTGGGAAAATCCGATTGCGCACGGTAATAGTAAAGCTCCAATTTGGGGCTTCTAATATCTCTGGAAACACTGACTCTACCGGCCCCAACTATTAAGATTATAACTGAAAAGAAACAAACACTATTTCCAATGAGTAATTATATATATCGTAATGGAAAAGCAATGAAATTGTCTGAAAATAGCAACCAATCCATGGGACATGTATTTAAAAGGAAAACATATTTGACATTTGGAGTAACAACAGCAAGCTCCATCCAAAAACAGCAGTAGTCCATGAATGAATGAATCAAACAATGAGGGGGGGGGGGGGTTCTTTCTTTGCTTTTCCATTCCATTCAATATCAGGAAACCCTAGCTAGCTAGCTAATCCCATATTATTATTATTATTGTCAAAACAAACACGATTAATCAATCGTGGAGTATTGAGAGAGGGATAACCTAACCACCTGAGAGATGTGGAGAACATGATGATGATGATATCAAGCGGCGTCCGGCGCGAATGAGTGAGTGAGTGAATGAAGGAAAGATGTTTATTACTAATTACTAACTAGACTAGATCTTTGCTCTTCCTCCAGCTCGCATCTCAATTCCGTCATTTTCTTTTTCTTTTTCAATCCCGTCAATTTAGTAATTAACATGTGTTTTTTGTTTGTTTTCGTACCAAATTTTAAAACTTTATTTTTAAAATAGACAACTCTTAAATCTTAATAATTTTATTTTAAAACACTAATAATAAATAACAAATAAAGCTCAACTTAATTTTTTTTATATAAAAACTTAACAACGATAGTTCCAAACACTTTTTATGGACCTTGAATAATTAATTTTTATGATCTTATATAGGGTACGTTTATTTCAGTTTTAAAAAAAAATAGATTTTATATTAAAAGAATCTAATTTATTTTTTTTAGAGATTTTAAAAAAAATCTGAAGTTATTTTTGTTTGTCTACTATCCATAAAAATATATTTTTTTTAAATGAGTTTTAACTATTACATGTGTTACCTCATTGTTGTTGAAAAATAAAAAAGATTTTGAGAAAAGTTAGTTAATCTTGGGGCTGTTTTGAATTTTTTTGAAAAGAAATCTATTTTTGGATCTAAAAAAATCACTTTTTTATTTTTCTAGTGTTTGTTTTAGCTTTTTAAAAAATCCATTTTGTTAAAAAAATCATTTTTAGCCTCAAAATAAAAAGCTATTTCAAGTATTTTTTTTTCCAAAATAATTTATATATTTTATGCATTAGAAATTTTAGTATTTAAAAGTATTTCAAAACATGAAGTAATTTATATATTTAAATAACGCCGATAAATTAAAAAATCATAAGCATCGAAAAGCGAGATGATAAATATATATAATTTTAAATTTTTGATAGGTTATAAAGGTTGTAATGACCAAATTATAGAAAATAGAGATGAATGAAGAAAAAAAAGAGGAAGAGATGAAGAAATTAGGGAAATAAAAAATACAATTGAAATTTTATGTAAGAATTAAGGATATTTTGATCAATTTAAGGTGCAATAGAGGAACTAAAGAAAATGTTAACGATACAAAAACGCTATCCTCTGCTTTTAACCGAGGCGATGCCCCCATGAATAAACAGTGGGATTTGACGTGTTAATAATTAGTCTCTTCTTGGGGTGGATACCCATTTAAAAAAAAAAACATTATTTTTAATTGTGCCGAAAAAGAATAATGACAGAAGAGGAGGTCGGAGAGTAGACGGAGGTGGGTTGCAAAAAGGATAGGAAGAGTTGACGACGACGGAGAATAAGGTTGACCTAATAAGTAATTCCTTCTTCTTTTCCTCGATTAATTCCCTTATCCTCCTCCTTCTTCTTCTTCTTCTTCTTCCTTTTTTGGTGTTGTGGATCGTTCATATCTATCATTTCATTCGCTATCAATCAATCTCTGTTACGGTAAGTATATGTTGACTCCCGATTCTGATTCTGATTATGATTGCGATTCTGATATCACTAGCTAACATGTTCAAACAGGTGAGTTTTGGAATAATAATAATTATTATAATGTTCAAATAGAATAAAAAGAATAGAATATGACGGAATTGATTTACTCGCCTCCTGTATGGGCAACTGTAATCGGAGCTGCCTTTCTCCTCACCACTGTTACTCTCTCTCTCTATCTTCTTTTGGAGCATCTTTCCTCTTACAAGAATCCCGAGGAGCAGAAGTTTTTGATTGGAGTTATTCTTATGGTTCCCTGTTACTCTATTGAATCTGTAAGTTATCTCTCTCACTCTCTCTCTCTCTCTCTCTCTCTCTCTCTCTCTCTCTCTATATATATATATATATATATATATATATATATATATATATATATATGAATTTATTATTTTCAATTCAATCCTCACTCACTCACTCACTTTCATCATTTCCAGTTTGTATCTTTGGTCAATCCTTCTATTGGTGTTGATTGTGCAATACTCAGGGATTGCTACGAATCATTTGCCATGTATTGCTTTGGAAGATACCTTGTTGCCTGCCTCGGCGGCGAAGACAGGACTCTTGACTTTATGGAAAAAGAAGGTCGTGCTACTTTTAAAACTCCACTTCTTCAGCACCACCATTCTTCTCACTCCCCGGGCATTGTAAAACATCCCTTTCCCATCAAATACTTCCTTAAACCCTGGATACTTGGTCCCCGCTTTTACCAAATTGTCAAATTTGGCATTGTTCAATATGTATGTATTCTCTCCATCTATCTCTTTTTATCCTTTTCCTTTTTCTTTTTTCCTTTCCTTTAAATCTCTCTTGCAACACATACAGATGATCATCAAATCTTTCACTGCAATTTTGGCCGTTATCCTTGAAGCCTTTGGCGTCTACTGTGATGGAGAATTTAAATTAGGATGCGGGTAAGCAATTTTCAACACAACTATTTCTTTTTATTACCTTTCATTTCATTTTATCTTTTTTTTTTTAATATCCAAACGGTGGGAAATCATTCCATCCTATTCCACCTATCCAAACATTGCAATTATTAAACTACTCATGTTTCATGTAAACTTGAACATTTTAAACTTAGAGCATTACAAGATTATCAGACATGAAAAATAGGGAGGGAAAAATAGGAAGAAACAAGAAAGTACACAAACTTGGGAAGGCTTTCATGATGATTTTTGAAGTGGCTAATTAGACTATTTTCCTTTTTTGGTCGTGCTGCACAAATCTGTGGCTTGACAAATTAAAGGCGCTAATTTTGAGCTGGTGTACCTGAGAATGTCAGCTTAAATAGTAGTTAGTAACTTAGCTGTTGTAAAACATGATTTCTTTGCCAGCATAATAAACTAGAGAAATGCAAAATCTTCTTAAAACGTTAGCTTTGTATTCCTCCTAACTATTTAAGGAGAAAAAAGACGTAAAAGGAAGTTTTGAAACTCTCAGAAGTATTAAATGCATGTCCCTTTTCTGTCTTTATTACTCCTTGAGAAATTAGGAGAATTATTAGGATGTTGTGTTTAGGTATTTAACATCTCTCTTTAAGTGATGGCATTGGTTATGTCTGCTTCTGCTTGTTACTTACTTTATTGTGAATTACTTGCATAAAGTGTTGTTGAATTGATTATAAGATAATCCGGGATTTGGTAGTTGAAATTCCATGTTCAAATGTTTGGTATCTTCATATTAAAGTTTGCCTTATTATGCTCTTCTATGACAGGTTAAGCTACTTTAGATATCTCTGACTGCATGAGCTATTTGCTACATTTGTAGGTATCCTTATGTGGCAGTGGTTCTGAATTTCAGTCAGTCGTGGGCATTATACTGCCTCGTTCAGTTTTATACTGTTACAAAGGATGAATTGGCTCATATAAAGCCATTGGCTAAATTTTTGACATTTAAATCAATTGTGTTTCTCACTTGGTGGCAAGGTGTGGCAATTGCTCTCCTATATACGTTTGGTTTGTTCAAAAGTCCCATAGCACAAGGCTTGCAGTTTAAGTCAAGTGTCCAAGATTTCATCATTTGCATTGAGGTAGATGTCCTTCACTTGAGTTAAGCTTGCTTCTTTCCCAAGCATTTGCTTTAGTATTTATGTTCAATGTGCCTTGCAACTTACTGTTGTGAGGAAACTTTTATTCAACCATGACTGACTCGAAGGCCCTGCTCCTCCCTGGTCTGGAATGCAGGGCCTTGTTTAGTGAACTTGATCTGCCAAATGGATTCTTTATGTCGAGTGAATTGTGCGATTTGAGCTTGTGAACTTGTCTACATGATTTGAGTCAACTTGTTACTAATTAGTCTGTCCATAGATCTATGCCACACGTATCTTTATATTATATTATTATATTGTCACCAATCTTTAAAATAACACGATTGTTTTTCACTGAACTAGGTTTGTGAAAAACAACCATATCATACTAAAGCTTGATGACTGTATTGGGGTGTTTGTTTCAAGTTTACTAGATTTATTCCTGTGAATAACTTTCCTAGGAATATAAAGATGGGAGTTTATTCCTAGGTGTCTTCTAGAAAAGATGTTTGGTTATATTTATATATTCATGGGAACCATTATAATTGGGAAGTCATTAGATAGTTACACATGAACTTATTTCCATCTTCATGGGATCTTTTTTCCTACCTTTTCTTCGGAATTTTTTTCCCTTTTCCTGGGAATCTTTTATACTCATGGGCCATGATTAAAATTTAACAAACTTGTAACAAACATGAGAATGCATATTTCCTATCATTTTATTCCTGGGTATCTACAAAAATAACTTGAAAACAAATACACCCTATTGTAGTAGTAGTAGTAGCAGCAACAACAACAACAATAACAATAATAATAAATTACGTAGATATAAAGGGAATACAAAGTTTTGGTGTGGTCATTTTTTCTTTCAGTTTAACCCTTCATTTAAACTATTTTATATACAATTGTCATTCTTTTCCCAATCAAATAACTAGTTTTTTTTTTGTTTTTAATAACTTGCAATTTTGGAACTTCCAATAGTTGCCACTTGGAACTTGAAAGGGGAACGTCGTCAGCTACATTGAGCGGTTAGTCATAGTCATACTCTCTAGAGAGAGAAGAAAAAGAGAAGAGGGAAAGAGAAAAAACAAAGAGAGAAGAAGTGAGGGAGAAAAGTGAGAGATCGAGAAAAGCAGATAGACGGCACTGACGTGCGTGTCTTCACACTAGTAATAATAAATAATCTAAAGATAAGATTAGGAATAGAATCATTAGAGAGAAAGTTAGAGTGCTTCATTGAAGAAAAGATGATGGATTCTCATTTTGGATGGTCTGAGTATGTATCGGCAATACTTGTATAAGCACTTGTTGGAGAGTAGACCAAATGAAGGATCTCCAAGGGAGAGTCATTTACTTAACTATTAGGGCTGGAAATGAGTCGAATCGAACCTGTCTAAACTCGACTCGACTCGTTAAGAATTGGCTCGATTCGAACCTCGGTTCAAGTTTGGCACGAACTTTTTTTTCAGCTCAAGTTCAACTCGTTTAAAGTTCACGAACAGTTTGGTTCGGCCCATTAGGTTCAATTCGTTTGATCAAAGCCCATAAGTTTATGTATGAAAATGAGTAAAGTCACTTGAACCACATAACTCAAAGTCAAAGAATTTAGCTATTATTACACATAGTAAATAACACTAGTATGCATCCACCAAATACAATTTCGCCTTCTTATGTCATATGTTTCTCTTATTATAGATAATAGTATCCTCCATTTTTCATGCATGTTACGATACATGACTATTTTAAAGTAGTTCATTTTTATCCTATTATTGCTAAGTGTTTGTCTTAGTTTTTAAAGTATTATATATATAATCAATGATCTAATTGTGTAAAATCAATTATATATAAATTTAAAAATATTTTTTAAGTGTTATATATATAATCGAGTCATCTCGTGAACCAAACGAGTCGAACTACATATAGCTCAAGTTCAACTCAATTAGTTGATGAACTTAATTTTCAGCTCAAGTTCGGCTCATTTATTTCATGAACCAAGTTCGACGAATCAATTGTCGAGTCGAATTACGAACTCTAATCGAGTTGGTTCGGTTCATTGCCAACCCTACTTAACAAGGACCTCAATCTATTAAGGACCCCCGTTGGAGGAAAAAAAAATGGATACCTATTAGTTACCGGCAACTATATAAAGACTCTCTCTCTCTCTTCAGCTACTAATAGGTCCCACAATTAAAATAGGAAATAAAGTATCCATTTTTCAATTGTGGGACCTATTAGTAGCTGAAGAGAGAGAGAGAGTCTCTTAGGTGTCTGTATACTGTTTCTGGAACTTGTACTCGAACCTTTTTGGACACAAGTAAAACGTTCTTTCCTTCTTATCTTCATGTTTTAGATTTTTATGACCGCTTCAGATAAGAGGGAGAATAAAGTTTAACAGTAGTATGTATTCATCCAGCACAGATGGGCATTGCTTCCATAGTTCACCTGTATGTATTTCCAGCAAAGCCTTATGAGCTAATGGGAGACCGCCTTCCCGGCAGTGTTTCAGTTCTGGGAGATTACTCTGCTGACTGTCCTCTTGACCCCGATGAGATTAGAGACAGCGAGAGACCCACAAAATTGCGACTTCCTGCACCTGACGTTGATGCCAAGAGTGGGATGACAATTAGAGAGAGTGTCCGTGATGTTGTTATTGGTGGTGGTGGATATGTAAGTTTTATTAATTGCTATAATATTACATAGTTCATAGTTTTATTTTTATTTTTTATTTTCTGGCATGTTGTGCTAACAAATATTCAGTAAATTGTCGTTCCTAGTAAATGTTAGGAAATTATATTGTTGTCATTTCATGAAAACTTAAACCCTCTGAAGAATTTATGAACTTGTCATAAAGGGACTAATTCGTAGTTACTCAGAAATGAAAGAAACTGTCTTTTTTTAAATCATTGTAAGGGGATCAGGTCAAACTGTTGAATATTTTACTTTAATGTTTTCAAACTGTTGAAGTACAAGCGTATTTTTCTGTGGGAAAAGACAATGAAAAGTTGTTTAAGATGATACGGTAGCTATACTGTTATTCAAACATGCTTGCATGTATCATTTCCTAATGGGCATTTTTCAGGTGTTAAACTGGAGTCCAAATTAACAGTCTACAGGAAATGTATTGTGTGACCGTATAGATGGAGCTGTGCTCTCAATCAAAACTTGATTGAGATGCATACTAAATACATTTGCATTAATATTTTTTTTTAAAAAGAAAATATTTGTGGGAATAGAATGATGTTTGATACAAGGTGATGAGATCTCAGATTAGTTTGTTTAAGAATAATGGAAACATATTGTGTGGTGAATTTATCTAAAGTATTTTTTTTTACACACTTACAGTGATTGCCCCATACTCACAATCAGTTTATTTTCTGAACATGACCAGAACATAAGTACTTACTGAGAACCTTCAAGACAACTATAAATCGAAAACTGTCCAGAATTATATTTATTAGTAATATACATATCAGCTTCTTTGCATTTCATATTAATCTCAAATCCTCTTAATTTTTATCTGCTACTCCTTTTGTATCATTCAGATTGTGAAAGATGTGAAGTTCACGGTCCATCAAGCAGTGGAGCCTGTGGAAAAGGGGATAACTAGATTCAATGAAAAACTATATCGGATATCCCAAAACATTAAAAAGCATGACAAAGATAAAAGAAGAATCAAGGACGACAGTTGCATCGTGTCATCATCACCTGCAAGGAGGGTGATTCGGGGAATCGATGATCCCCTCTTGAATGGAAGTGTCAGTGATAGTGGGATGTCGAGGGGAAAGAAGCACCGTCGGAAATCTGGATATACGAGTGGAGAGAGTGGTGGAGAAAGCAGTAGTGATCAAACCTATGGGGGCTATCAGGTTAGGGGACATAGGTGGGTTACTAAAGAGTAATGAATGCTTTAGGGGACAGCTTATGTTAGTTTAGCAAAGTTGCTAGATTCGGCGGGTTATGTACCTGGCGCTGAGCTGTGATGTATTTAGTGGGACAAATTGTTTGTTACATGTACTCAGGCGATGCTCGGTGCTAAGATTTCGGTTGAAATCTTTCGTATATCATTTTCCGTCACATGAAATCACCATGTTCCTGTGCCATTACTATAATTGGTCGAGTTCTGTATTTGTAGAGGTTTCTTCTGGCAGCTGCTAACAGCTACATTGTACCAAAAAAGAAAATTCCATCAGTTGCTAGAAGAAGCCATACAATATTGTATGCTACTGGAGCTGTTTAGCATTTTTAATTTGAATGTGAATGTTAGTTTTATTTTATTTTTTTTATATATATATATATATATCAACTCTTAGGCCAACTTTGCAGACTCTAATGTTCGACATAACCCACCCAGGGCCCAGGGGGACGGCACCTCAAACAGATAGGAACTCCAAGCTGAATTATAGGTTCAATTTTCCAACATACACCCCTCAAGCTAGTTGCTTGATTATAAATCATTACCTACTGTTCACTTCAGAGCAGGGATATTGCACCCGATGAAGGTCTCAGTATGCACTTTCTTATTCCTCCACTATTTTGACGCTCTCTACTGTACTGTCGCTTAATTTTTAGATTTGTTTTCTGATAAGATTAAGCGGTTCTGCAGCGAGAATTGATTCAACAATAAATTTGAGTATAAAAATCACATTTGGAGTCAATAGATACAAATTATGTTTGATTTTGGACGGCAACTTTAAAAATGAAACCAAACATGAACTAAACATTTTATGATCAGATTGTATTATGTTATCTATTTTATATATTTTTTTATCATAAGGAAAATAAAAGCAATAGAAAAAATACTGTATTTTATATGCCCAAAAGTTAACAAGTTTTTCATCATTCCTTTTTTTTGAGGGAAAGTTTTTCATCATTCCTGTACGGTAATGAAAAGCATTTATTTATGTATTTATGTTTCTTCAAATAAAATTCCTTCTTTGCATTCACATTCCCATTGTCATTCAACTATCGAACTCCCTCTCAAAAAGTTTTACAGAGTCTACTACTTACTACTGTCACGTTTCTCCATCTTTCTTTTTAGATCTCTCTTCTCTACACTTTTTTACACCTCATGGCTCATGTTTAGTGTTAAACTAAATGTTCTTTTTTTATTCTAGGAGTAATACTAAGAATATAACTGTAAAAAGTTTTTTATAAAAACATTTATTGCATTTATTTTTGAAGAAATAACAACAATAATTGTTTTTTTTTTCAACTAATATTACGTTTTATATATTCTTAATATCATACCAGACAATTCCTCTAAAAAAAAAACACCATACCATAGAGTATAATACAAGGGTGACTATAAATGTACACCCTTAACTTTGAAACACTCATTCAACACATTATTGTTTTCTCTCTATTTATCTCTTCCTATCATATCACAAGGATATAACATCTCTCATATCATTATCTATATTTCTTTCTATCTCTCTAAGTGTGGAATGTAGTATATTGGTGACCATAGAAGCATTATTCACGCACACATTTTGCACTTGCTCCCTACCTGTCGTCTGTTATCTCTATGTGTGTACGTGGCATGTATGCATGATATATAATATAAGGAACAAACCTATACATATATATATCCCTTTCGCATACATATAATTGTGGTGAGTGGTGTGCAATGAAGAGGGAGGTGGGCATCATAGGGGCAGGTATTAGTGGACTGGTGGCGTGCAAGTACGTCCGGGCAAAGGGGTTCAGTCCAATTGTTTTTGAGGCCAAGAGCAGCATCGGAGGAGCATGGACTCAAACCTTGGAAACCACCAAACTCCAAACTCCCAAATCATTGTTTCAGTTCTCAGATTTTCCGTGGCCACCTTCTGTAACTCAAGACCATCCGGACCATCGTCAAGTGCTGAGTTACATTACAGATTACGCTCACCACTTTGACCTGATCAAGCATATCAAGTTCAACACCCTGGTTCAAGGTATTCACTATGAAGGCCCCGTAGCTTGTGAACAGATGCAGGAATGGCATCTTTGGGGTGGAACTGGAAAGCCTTTCAGCTCCCAAGGAAAATGGTCACTTTCCGTGAAAAACGATTCAGCTCATCAAGTATATACAGTAGATTTCGTTATTCTCTGCATTGGTCGGTTCAGTGATGTTCCCAACATTCCAGATTTTCCTCCGAACAATGGTCCAGAAATCTTTGGATTAGAAAAGGTGATACACTCCATGGACTATGCATCCATGGATTCTCAAAGTGCGTCTCAGTTTGTCAAAGGGAAGCAAGTCACAGTTGTTGGATTCCAGAAATCTGCTTTAGATATCGCGATGGAATGTTCAACAGTTAACGGTATACGACATGACATGCTCTTTAATTAAACTGATTATTTCTCGTGTTACACACACGTATATGCGATGCATTTAATTTTGCAGGGATTAAGCTTCCTTGCAGAGTCCTATACAGGACAAAACACTGGAACATTCCAGATTTCCTTCCTTGGGGCATACCTCTGGCTTTTTTGTATCTTAATCGTTTCTCAGAACTTATGGTTCATAAGCCTCATCAAGGCTTCCTGCTCACTCTCCTTGCCACTCTTCTAGCACCAATAGTAATTCCATTTACTGCTGCTATTACTACTACTAATAATTTGTTTTACTTTTTTAACTTTAATCCCTTGCTAAGCTAAGTTTTATCATTAAATTCCTAATAATAAAGTTAAACTAAACACAACAGAGATGGGCATTCTCAATTGTTGAAAGCCATATAAGAAGGAAGGTTGGATTGACAAAGTTTGGAATGGTACCTACTCATAGCTTTCATCAAGAAGTCAATTCTTGTTCGTTCTCCACGCTTCCTGAAAATTTCTATGACAAAGTGGATGAGGGAAGCATCATATTGAAGAAAGCACCAAGGTTTTGGTTCTGCAAGGAGGGCCTTATGATTGATGGAGAAGTCTCGCCTCTCAAGACAGATTTGGTCATATTGGCTACAGGGTTCAGAGGTGATAAGAAGCTCAGACACATATTTATCTCGCCTATTTTTCAAAACCTTATAGAGGGATCTCCAAATGCAGCCCTTCCACTATATAGGTCAGTGAAGCCAATTTTGTATTATTTAGTAAAGTGAAATCTTGTTTGTTTAGTTAACTTTAAGTATTCCTTCTTTGTGGATCATGTCAGGGAATGCATACATCCTCAAATTCCACAACTGGCGGTGATTGGATTCTCTGAAAGTGCTTCTAATCTATATACCTCAGAGATTAGGTGTCGTTGGATTGCTGAGCTTCTGAACGGTACATTCCAACTGCCAAGCATCAAGGCAATGAAGAAAGATGTGGAGAAATGGGATGAATATTTGAAGAAATACTCCGGGAAGTACTATAGGAGGTCTTGCATAGCTGCCTTGCACGTCTGGTACAACGATCAATTATGCAAAGACATGGGATGGAATTCTAGAAGAAAGAAGGGAATCCTTGCTGAGCTATTTGAACCTTATGGCCCCATGGATTATTGTTCCTAACATCCACATACACACAACATACGACCTATATCAATAAATACCCTTTATTACCAATTAAACTCTCGAACCTGTTAGAATTTCGGCTTAGGGCTTATGTTAAACGGTTTGAATAATTTGTACAAGATCTTAACTTCAAACCTATGGTTCCGCTACAAATCCTTCTTAAATCCAATTATGAGCACCCAAATTTGTGTCTCAATGCTATAAAACTTGAATTATGGAACCAAACATACATATTTGATATACATGATTGTGCTCAAGTGCCATTAGCTTAGTGTCTTTTCAATTTTCTTAGTAATTCCAAATTCAAGTGCCATTAGCTTAGTGTCTTTTCAATTTTCTTTAGTAATTCCAAATTCAAGTGTATGATTGTGTTTGAACTTGAAAGTTAGTTGAGTGATCAATTAATAGCCCTCGACTCTAATTCACTTTGCGCTTTAAAGGATTACGCTTAGAAATGAACTTTGTTCTGCAACTGTGTTTTATAACTCTTCCAAAGAGTGTTAAGTATACTATTGAGTTTTCCGATCTACTCAAACAAGAATTGCATAAGCAAGAAGTAAAGCAGAAAAATTTGTGAAAATAGATTGATTTGATTGATTGTGTTTTGAATGAAATTCCTCTCAATCAACTAATTTCGCAGATAATGCGTAATTTTTCTCATTGATGGGTGTACACAGCGGCCCATGTTTAACATGTTTTCCTCATCTCGCAGTCTTTTCCTTTTTCCCTTTCCACGTGTGTGACATTGCCTCAGAACTTTCCTTTGTGAAGATAGTCGCTCTGAGTAGTGATGCTATAAACAAGGGACACGTAAAAAACGTTGAATTGTCAGGTTTCATGTGCATTTGACCGGTTCTGATATTCTTACGACTTGCATGAACCTTGGTGAACTCGAGAAAGATTTATCTCTCTCGTATTTGACTGTTTTTAATTTGACTATCATTCATTGGCTAAAGGGGATTCGACTTACCCTAAAGTTCCCGAGTATCAGATTAATTATTTTTTAGGCATAAATAATAATATTACAAGTAATTTTATTTTAAAAAGAAATTACAATTTTTTTCCAAAATTATAATTTAGAATTGTTTTGATAATTTCTCTATCCATCCCCGAAAAAAAATTAGAGTATTACTTTTCCCACCCTATGCCCTTCTCACGCGCCTTGCAAAAATTACTAAATAGCCCTTTGGATTACACAATCCGGAAAACTTCATAGTATAAAGCCAAGTTCACCCCCCATTTTTACAGTTTCACTTTTTACTTTCTCTCTCTCCCTCTTATCCCAAAATTCGAACCAAAAAAATCCAGCCAAAATTGGTGTTTTCCTGCTCAAAAGGACCGCATTTTAACCCTTGATAAACATCAAATGGAAGGTTAGTTCGATTTCTCTATGCATGCTAGTTAATTGCACCGTTTTTTTTCTTCTGCACTGATACAATCCGGATTTCGTTTTCCGGACAAGATTGTTGCAATCTGGAAAATAAAATCCGAAAACACCCAGTATGATTATTTAACTTTTGTTTTGTGTTGTGTTTGTGCTGATTTCGTTTTGTGCATGTTGTAGAAGATTCATCCTCTACTCAGCGCGTAACGGAGGCATGTCATGCTTCCCGTAGGAGAGAGCGTCTCCAACGGATGGAGGAGGAAGGTGTTGTTCAGCGCGTAACGGAGGCATGTCATGCTTCCCGTAGGAGAGAGCGTCTCCAACGGATGGAGGAGGAAGGTGTTGTTCCAAGGCGTCGGGGTGCCAGGGGACGTCGTGTTGATGTCGAGCCTCGGCCGGAACCGGAGCATGAGCAAGAGTATGATGATATGGACGTGCAACAGTAGCAGCAAATGGAGGAGGAGGAGCTTGAGGCAATGGAGGAGGATGGAGAGGACGGCGAGCCGCGGCGAAGGCGGAGGGGGAAGCGTCCCGAGGTGTCAAACCCTGAGCCTCTTGATGACTATCCGGAAGGCCCACACGACACTACCATGTTGTGGAGGTACCATGTGCACGTGGCCAGGAAGGCGTCTGAAGGCCAGGGATTTATTAAATATAAATTTTCTTTAATACATTGTTAATCTTTGTGAAAATGATGTTTATGTATTGTTAAACTACCCGTTTTGTGAAACCATGATTGTAAATAGTTGTTAATCTTTGTGAAACTGATGTTTATGTATTGTTAAATTGTTGAACTGCGTTGTTTGTGAATCCATGAGTGTAAACTGATGTTTATGTATTGTTTTTTAATTATTTGCAGTGGCGTGACAATTTAAAATGTGTCAACAACGGAAAGAAGATAAAGGTGATGCATGATAAAGATACCACCCCTATCATATGGCTGCACGGTGGTGGCGTCACAGACTGCAGGGCACCAGTCTTTCTTGGCTTCAGGAGACCAGCTACAGCCTGATTGACCACAGTCTGATTTGTGCCTTTGTAGAGAGGTGGCACAAGGAGAATTCGAGTTTCCTCCTTCCGTTTGGGGAGATGACAGTGACACTTGATGATGTGTCCTGTTTACTGTATCTCCCCATTGTTGGCATGCTTATGTCCCATGAGTTTATGACACGGGACGATGCAGTGGATTTGATGGTGACGTACTTGGGGTCTGATCCGGGTGATGATCTTGTTGAGGTGACTCGTACCCGAGGTGCACATTTCCGATTTAGCTACTTGTGGAGGATTTTCAAGGAGCGTATGTTGCAGCAGTTGGTGTTGGCGAATGAGCATGGTGTGACTGAGGAGGTGCGGACGTTGCGGGACCAGGTTGTCTGTATATATTTGCTATACTTGATGGGGATCACGCTCTTCACTAGCAAGAGCCAGACTTATGTGGATGTTATCTACCTGAGGTACTTTAGAGACCTTGATGTTGTTTCTTCATTTTCATGCGGAGCTGCGACACTAACTCACTTGTATAGCGAGCTTAACAGTGTTACACATTGGAACTGCGGTCTGGTGTCAGGATACCTGACTTTGTTGCAGGTATAAATTAAAAATTATGTTTTGTTTTTTTAAATGTAAGTGCTTATTGTTTGTATATTTATATGTGGTTGTCATTGTTGCAGGCTTGGGTGTATCAGCACTTCCAAGGTATGGGAAGCAAGGATATTTGGACATCCTATCGGGAGGATCGAGATCCACACGCAATGCTTTTTGTACCACAGGCTGGTTTGGGCACACCAGACAGCTACATAAACCATCTGGATAGGCTGGATCTGAGTGTCATTGTCATGGCCCCATATGGAGAGCACCGTCAAGCATGTCCCTTTGAGCGGGTCAGCCTTTACTCTGGATGGCTCAGATACGGATCCCGCATGGTGAGATATCTGCCGGTACGGGTGCTTCATCATTTTGGGACGATTCAGACCATCTCGAGACATCCCGTTGAGAGTGCACCTCCTGTGATTAATTTGGCGGAGATCACAAACTACTTTCAGCATGCACTTGATCATGCACTAACGCCTGAGCAGTTGGGGCATCATGCAGTTCATGGTGTGGAGACTGTAGAGGGATACATCGAGTGGTTTTATCACCATTCTCATCCACGCATGATTCTTCTTGACATGCCAATACCAATGTCGAGGCCACCAGAGTGTGAGGTCATTGATGCACGTTCTGCTCAGGAGGATGGAGAGTGTAACAACCTGTTTCTCGCTAGATTTATTTTTATTTTTATTAATGTGTGTTTATATATGCTCGAATGTGATTAATTGTCTTTGGGTGCTTTTAATGTGTTTTCGTGTTAGAAGGGTATTTTGGCCATTTTGTGAGCATGGGTAAATTAGTAATTTTACTGTGAGAATTATTTTTAGTGTGTTAAGTGGGAATTATATTTTTACCAAGTTACTAGTCGGTTGTGGTGATTAATGAAGAGCCGGTAACTATTCAATAACTTTTAACCGTAAGTGGGTAGAAACTTTACAAATTGGTTAATGAGTGTTTTGAGCCCATTAAAACATAAAGGGTTAAGCCCATTAGTGAGGAGTCTATTTAAACCTTAGTCTTTGAGGAAATTAGGTCACTTAGAATCATTTGTTCATTTTCACAAACTTTTGAGAGAGGTAGAGAGAGAAAGTGCTAGAGGAAGAGAAAAAGGGTTTTGAAGAGAGAAGAACTTCGAGAGCAAGAAGTGGGTAGAGATTCAAGGGGTTGGAGCTAAAGTGAAGCTTTAGCTTAGTTTTGTGAAGATTAGAAGTAAGGGGGATAGTATTCTCTCATAATCTTTGTATAATCTCTTTTCTACTTAAAACCCATAAGTGCTTATCTGTGAAAAGCGATGGTTGTGAATTTAATTGGTGAAATTCGTGTTTATGCTTTGATGTAATGTTTGGATATGTGAGTGCATATATGTTAAATAATGGTGACAATGTTGGTGAATATGTTGAATATATGTATGGTGTGTCATATGGTCATGCATAAGTCTTAGGATGTTTACATCCAGTGGAGGTGGCTTAGGATATTTATATCCAGTGGTGTGATTTGAATACTTTGTATTCAATGGTTATATGATGTTTTTGTTTCATCATGGGGTGACGGCATATTGTTAGTGATGGTACCGTGTCCATATAAGAGTCGTGTTTAGGCATATAGTACGTTCTTGCATGAGTCCTAATTGTATATGTGGTTGGTGATGTGATGTGATTTGTGAAATGAATAATTGTGATGTTGGAACTTGTTGTGTCGATGAATAATTTGAAGTTGAATTATCCGTTGTGCAATTAATTGAAGTTTAGTTCAATGTATTTATTTTCAAATTGTTTATATTGATTATGATTGATGTGAAGTTAACCCCCGGTGGTTTTGACCGCCTACCTGTTTGTATGAATTGGTAAACGGCGTGCAGGGGTAATCTTTTAGCTTGCTTGGTGAGTGCTTGAGGATAGCGGGAGCTATCTCCGTTATTCGTTTGTGGAGTCTTAGATTAGGCTCTGATTAAGATGTCAGTTTTATGTTGTACTGGATTTATTTTTTTTATTGAGTTTTACCCGCGTGTTGGGATTTGGAGATTTCATTTGGTGATGTATGTTGTTTCATGACGTGTATGTTTTTGGAGTTGTATGTTTATATTCGATGCGATTGTTGAGAAATTTTATAAATGCATGTTGTTTGGAAACCTTTTGAAGACGTAACGTCTATTTCTTGAATATTTGTATTATTTGTGTGTTTTATCGCTTTAATAGAAGTAGGGCGTTACAGAGAGCATGGGCACTTACAGCTTAGCGGAAGGTTGGGCTGCATCAGAGACCATGTGTATGCTGTGATTTCAAGTGGTGTGGTGCCGTGAGGGTCTGAGGAATGACCACATTTGGAAGAGGTATTGAAAGAGGTGCATGATGGGAAGATTTACCGTTGTCGGGGAGCTACTGAGGGTGGCAGGGATGCCAGAGGTGGCAGGGGTGGTGGTAGAGGTGGTGGTGGCGGTGGTACAGGTGTAGTTATAAGGGGTTGATTGTATTTTATTTAATGTTAATGTTTGAATATTTTGGATAATTATGTTATGTAACATTTGGATAATTATGTTTGAGTAATGTTCAGTGTTTGGATAATTATGTTGTGTTGTTGTTTGATTAATGTTATAAATTGATTTTTTTTGTTTGAAAAACTAGTCGAAATCATAAAAAGTTTAGTGTCGTTGCTCTAAAACAGAGGCTCAGCCAAAACATATGGCTTCTGTCTCTATGCTGATGCAGTTCGGATTCCATAATTCGGACATATTTTATACTTTTCGGATTATGTAATCCGGAAACATCATTCCTCACCCCATTTTGTTGACTTTCTACGGGGTGATTGACACATTTCGGATTACATGATCCGGAAAGTATAAAAAATGTTCAGATTATGGATTCTGAATCCATTCATTGCACATTGACATCAACATCCATCAGGCTAGTATAAGTGCCAAAATCCACGAATTTGTCTGAAAATCATTTTCCGAAAGGAGTTCGGATTATATAATCTGGAATATGGGTATTTTTAGAAGAAAAAAATAGGACGCGCGAGAATTCCACATGATGGAAAAAGTAATACTCAAAAAATTAAGAGTTTTGCCAGAAGCGTGCTTCAATACACTATTTTGACAAAAAGTACATATGTCGTTTTATCAAATTTGAGAATACAAAGGAGCATATTGCGAATCAGTTTTTTGCTTTTGTACCCTTGAACATAAAATTTTTTTTTTTGGATAATGTGTATTCTTTTCGGACTCAATTAAAAGGAAAAAGTATTTTTTTTTTTTACAAAAGGAAAAAGTATCATTTTTGTAAGAGGAATGTTATTGTCAATCTCTCTTACATATTGTAAATGCACATTAATTTGTTACATATTAAAATTAAAATTAAAATGAAAGGGGCAATAATTTAAAGATAGTTTTTTTAATATCGTTAGAAATTAGGGTGCTAGTATTTCAATGGAATATGGCATTTCCCACTAAGGCATCTCTCGTTGTAATATTCAATTCACCAATTTTCATCCTTTATAACAAAACAAAACAACTTAAGGCTCATCTTGTGAAGAGATAACAATTATAATAGAGATAATTATTAGAAGAAGAAAAAAAGTTTAGAGAATTTAGGGTGTCTTTGTTTCATGGATTAATATTACAATTGTAGAAATATTATTTCATGAAAAGTTATACCTAGCTATCTTATTCCAGCAAATGTGTTTGGTCATTAATTTAACTTCCTAGGACTACTTTTTTTAAAAAATATTTTTTTTTTATAAAAAAGATAAAATAAAAAATGAATGAATTAAAATAATATAAGAGTGTAAAGTTATGCGTAATTAGCTCTTACTCTCGTGAGAATGTAAGATTCTCTTCTATTATTGTGAGAATAAAAAATGAAAAAGTTATGCTATGTATGGTTCATATTTTCATAAACAAAAAATATAGTGACATAATTTGTTAAAACTAAAACTTGAAACAAATAGTTGAAGATTTTCAAGGTCACATTCCTTGTAATAAATTTTTAATCTATGACACAAATTTTCTTTTTACGTGAAATTAAGAGAATTAAAGGTGAAAAATGTAATTTGTTTTCTTATAATTGAGTTCATTAAAAATATTAATAAATATTTTGTGGTAGCATATAAGTAATAAATAGAACAAACAAAGATAAATGTTGATATATGTAAGTCTTTTGGTTAAAAAACTGGTATTTTTGAATGGGTTAGAACAAACAATGATGAATGTTGCTTTTTTTCTTCTGAGATTTCATTTATTAAAAAAGGAATGGTAAATAAGAAAAAGTAGTATATGTAAAAGTTATCTGAGTCATCTGAATCTCAACATATAATATAATAAAGATTTGATATAGAGATATATAACATAGATAAATAAATTTAAGGAAATGCTACCTTGTGCTCTTTGGACATAAGTTAAAAAGCTAAATGTAGAAAATTTTAAAAATTGTGTATCAAAAGTTTTAAAAGTTATATTTTTAACTAAAAAAAGTTATTTTGAATTTCTATTTTAAGTTTCTTACCTTGTGCCCTACATGACATATAAATTTAGAGTAAATATGCAATTACCCCCCTGAAATTAACAAAAATTCAATTACCCCCTTGAAATTGCACAACGTTAATCAATTTACCCCCTCCATAAAATTTTTCTGTTAGTGAACATGACGTTTTGCAAATACCCCCCGAAGTTTTGCACTTATGTGCAAAATGCCCCCCAA
>Ga0315915_1000943_pt1 | contig 33314 bp, 24 predicted proteins | sample MpolbnodulesMG_FD_207738 | JGI IMG/M metagenome (GOLD analysis project Ga0315915, IMG submission 207738) | Medicago polymorpha root nodule microbial communities from Los Angeles, California, United States - branched nodules | ecosystem: Host-associated > Plants > Roots > Nodule | place: USA...
CCAAGACTCTGAACTCAAGTCAGACTCTGAACTATTTCAGACTCTGAATCTGGGAACAGTTTTTCAGAACGTAAGAAAGAAGTTTTTGAAAACACAATTCAACCCCCCCTTCTTGTGGTTTTTCTCACTTTTAATGAGATCATGTCAAAGATGAATGCTACATCAATGGCAAGGAGAAAAATGTTGAGAACAAAGCCAGAGATGCTAAGGAATGAGCCAACAACAATTCAAATCTACACATGAACTACTACATGCCTTCGACTCGAGATAAAGGAACGTTCAAACACAGCAAGCGTCAACTTGAAACCTTCACACTGCTAAACACAAGGAGGGAACCCATCTTGCAGGAAGTCTACCACTCCAAGGTAATAAAAGATACCCCGACACTATACTCTTCAATGATGGGACCCGATACAAGATCCTGGTGCAAGTACCATAGTTTGAAAGGACATACCACTCATGACTTCCTACATCTCAAAAGAGAAATTGAAAGGCTGATACGACAAGGACAACTCCGAAGGTATATCGACAAAAAGGCGAGAGGAGGAAAGAAAGCACTCGGACGAGGAGAGACACCCCAAAGAACAAAGGTGCAGAAAAATACAAGGATCCACTTGAAAGATACACCCTAAAAACTATACCAGGAGGATTTTCGGGTGGCAAAGACTCCAACTCATCTCGAAAAAGGTATGTCAGACAAGTTATGTTCATATACGATAATTTTAACCCAATGAAGAGGGCAGAACCTGATATTACCTTCTCTAGTGAAGACCATGTGGGCGTCCTTATCTAAGATGACGATCCCATGGTCATCACGATACAAATTTTCAATTTGGACATAAGAACCCGCTCGAAGCCTTTCTCCATATTCTCGGTGGCCTAGATCGTAACCTCTTCAAGATCAGTCTCCAAGTTAGTAACCTTCTGAGCATTCTCAGTGGCACCAGCCTTATGGTTGTCATGTTCCGTAACAAGCTCGGCCAACTTAGCTTCTGCATCTTTCTTTGCATCTTCAACAGTTTTCTTTTCTTCATACTGATGACAGGTCATCTTACGTTATTCTTAGCATGTTTTTCAGTTATTTTCAGTAGGATTTAGCAACAAAAAGGAGGAGTATTATAACAATTGCCTATGATTTCTAGACTTTTGTAATGTTTTCTATATTTGAGTCTGTAATTCTAGTTTTCCCGAAACATAGCAATTTTAGGGGTTTTTTGAAGTAATTCACGAATAAATCATGCAAATCGGCAAATCAAGAACATCCGAAGAATTGTGAAGATTCAAGGAAACAAAGAATGAAGATTCAAGAATCCTCAAAAGACTTACAAATGGGAGGAATTATGTTCCCATGTTCCGAGGCAAGTTATTTGAATACGAAGACCTAAAACGACGGAAATTCGGAGAATCTAGGCCCAAGAAAGGATCTCATGCGCCTAGCACATGATCCATGTGCCTAACACATGACCAATGTGCCTAGCTCATGAATCATGTGCCTAGCTCATGGAGTGGCATCCATGCCCCTAGGGCATTGTGAAGGAGAAAAACACAAGAAGGGAGGGTTAAATTGTGTTAGCTTTTTCTTCTTTTTAAACTAAGTCCAATGTCGAGAGTCTGATAGTGTTCAGAATCAAGAACAAAGTTCAGAGTCTAATCCAGCGGATAATGTAAAGATAATGAGAGAAGAGAAAGACATAAAGAAATTATATAGGTTCCTTCCATAATCCAGAAGTAGTCATGTCCACCTTGCACTTTCCAAGGAGAGTTCACTAAATCAATATATGATTATAAAATCTATGGCACACAAGCAAGAGATTTCCTATGCTCAAGAACAAATGCAAGAGACTTCTAAACAAACAGAATTACAAGAAAAATGTTTGAGGTTGAACACTTGATATACAATCAGTGGTGTTCACAATACAAATCAGATATAGACTCTTAAGACTCTAGAATTTCTAAAATATGAAAGTTGTTAAGAAATTTTAAGTGAACTTTGATGTGCAACAATTTCAGCAGAGTTTTAGCACTATGAAAATGTTGGTGAGTCTCTTACAATCTTCAAGTCTTCACTCCTTTATATAGAGGTGTGAGAGATACGTTGATGGTTGCCCGCACAGAAAAAGAGTCGTTGTTGAAGCTTGATCATCACCAATGATCTGTTGCTTGATTTGGTTATTGTCCTAGGAAGGAATAATTTGAAATTCATTCCTTGTTTGGAGAAAAACCAACGTAGACACAGCTGTAGCAGTACTATTGTAGACATGGTAGTGGAGTAGTGGTTGTACAATTGTACTATGTCCTTTTTCTGCGCTCTTAAGTGGATAAGCTTCCAATGCCTTCTAATTCCTCTAAAATAGTCGTTGCTTCAGGCTTTTATTCCTTCATGACTTCAAACTCTGATGAACTTCAGACACTGATGGTCTTAAACGCTTGATGACATCAGCTTCTGATGGTCTTCAGACTCTGGTGGTCTTCAGACTCTATCTTGCAACATAAGCTTCATTTGCTAATTTCATTGCTCTCTTTTGTTCTTCCAGAACCAATACTTGAATTTACGATTTATAAATTTTCGTCTATGGTCCTGCATAGTTGAACAAATATTAGCATATCCAATTGAATTTTTAATACCTTGTTATCATCAAAACTTAAGTTGGTAATGTTAAACACATTTTGTTCCAACACATTGTTCATGCGCCTAGGGCATGGCTTTTGCCATACACCCATGCACTAGGCACACTGTGTAGGGACCCCGTGCATCTGAAAATGCGGGGCACAAGCGTCTTTTCCTGCTTTTCGTTTGGGTAAAGCCCGCACTTTTAGCCCAAATCTAGGTTTTGAATTTCTCACTATAAATACCTGTCTTCCTTATTCAGAATTTCTTGTTTAGAATTGTGGCAGTTCAAGAGGAAGGCTACATTGGAGCTTCAGGAGAGTTTATATCTTCTCCTTGATTTTCTAGAGTATGTTTTATCTTTAGTAATTTGTTTTTAGTTACCATGTGTTAGTAAATGTTTTTAGGTTAGAGTTCTAAGATGAACCTCTGTTTATTTATGTTGGATATTAATTTAATTTAATTTAATTTAATGTCGTTTATATTTTATATATTTTTTGTTCGCTATTAAGTTTTATTAGGAAATAGTATATTTTTGTGATAGGTGCTGTAACAGCCCGATTTTCGCTAGATTTATTCTATTATTTATTTATGTGTGTTTATATGTGATTAATTGTCTCTGTGTGTATTTTGGGTTAGGATTAGTGGATTTCGTGTTAGAAGGGTATTATAGTCATTTTAGACTCAGGGGTATTTTGGTCATTTTGTGAGCAAGGGTAAATTAGTAATTTTATGGTGAGGGTTATTTTTAGTGTTTCAAGTGAGAACCATTATTTTTACTAAGTTACTATTCGGTAGTGATAATTAGTTTTAGACCGGTAATTATTCGATAACTTTTAACCGTTAGTGTATAGAAACTTTGGGAGTTAGTTTATAAGTGTTGTGAGCCCATTAAGACATAAGTGGGTTAAGCCCAATTGTGTAGAGAGTATATAAGTATTAGTCATTAAAGAAAATAGGGTTACATAATCATTTTACAACTTTGAGAAGAGGAAGAGAGAGAAAGGGGGAAAGAGGAAGAGAAGAGGGTGGTTGAGAATCTTGAAGAGTCAAGAGGAGCTAAGGATTCTAGGAGCTTGATTGAAGCTTGGGCTAGGATTATTGCTCATTAAGGTAAGGGGGTTAGATTTCTATCAAAATCTTTTAGTTTTAATTCTTCCCTACTTCTATGCATAAGTGCTTAATTGTGAAAAGTGATTATTGTGATTTTAATGGGTGAAATTCGTGCTTATGTTTGGATGCAATGTTTGGGTATATGAATTGAAGATAATTAAGTTGTTAATGTTGAATTTTGACATGCTTATGATGTATATACATGTAAACTTGTGTTTTACCCATAAATGATGAAGAATGAATTGTTGTTGATGAAATCATGTTTGATTGATGTTGTTGTTGTTATGAGGTATTGTTGTTGATGATTCATACCTTGGGTGTTCATAATTTCGGATTTGTGGTATGAATTGAGTTGTTGTTGAGGGTTTTTGTAAAAATGGGTTGAATTGTGTTGAAATGAAATTCGATTTCATGTTTGAGGTGTTTTTGAAAGCCCTTTTGAGTTCATGAACCTGTAAACAATCTTTGGAAACATATTTGGGTGTTGAGAAATCAAAATTGGAAGTTTTGGGTGAAAAAGGGTTGAAACCCGAAAGTTTTTTTGCATAACTGATGACTGTTCGCTTTAGCTAACAGTAAGCGAGCTGTAAGCGAACAACCATAGAGAGTTTCTGGAACTCGCTCGCTCAAGCGAACGGTAAGCGAACAACTACTGCAAGCTACTGGAACTTGGTCGCTTAAGCAAACAGGTCGTCGCTTAAGCGAACGAGCCCAGTTTCAACATCCTTTGATTTTCGTTCCGGGCTTCCAGGAACCAATTTGAGCTTTGTAAAAACACTTCTTTCAACTTATTTAATCACTATTTAGGATCTTAAACCCACTGGAACATCTCCTAGGTGGGATTGGACTTGATCTTGTGATTTTGAACTTAACTTTGAAAATTGTCCAAGAACGCCGATTTTTCCGAAACTTGTTTTCTCAAGGGAATGGAGTAGGATTAAGGTTGTACACTGATTATGTGATTTCTAAAAATGGTTATGATTAATTTCATCGACTTGTAACTTGTTTTGTTTTGAAAATGGAATTCTTTTGGAAAAATGACAAAGAGAGACGAACGTGTGATTTTGAAGATTTTGTCGAAGTTAGCCGATGAGACACGCATGTATACTCTACTGCACTCATATGTGATCTAAGTGTATACATAGTTGAGGCATTAGACCTTGTTTAGTTGGTTTGAGTTATTTGTTCCAATTATTTTAAAGTTGTAAAATGAGAGATGAATCTTGTCGAAAATGGTCTTTAAGGCCGAGTACTTTGCAAATCTTTCGTGAATAGCTTCATATGATCAAATGAGGATATGTGAATGATTGTTAGGTGTTGACAATGATGTTTATCATAAAGTGTTGTATTTTCTCCTTTACTTGGATTGTGAGAAAGTGTATGAAGTCGTGAAGCCATATTATATAGTTGATGTGGATGTTTGTTGATAATGTGATGAGGACTCTTATTTGAATTATGAATTGTTGATTGTGTGGACGTAAATATTTGATAATGCAATTGTTGTTGAAGTTGGTCAATGTAAATGGAGGTGTACTTTTACATTGTTGTTGGTGGATGTATATGTTGAAGGTTTTGCATTATTGAATCTTTGGTTGTATGTCCATGCATCGTAAATCATATTGAGTCATATGAGAAATGTAAAAGGAGGTGTACTTTTACATAGTTGAATCGTAAGAGGAGGTGTACTCTTACATGAGATGTTCGGTTGGCATCTAGTTGTCGGTGATATGGTACCACATGCATATATGTGTCGTATATAGGCGCATAACATATTGGCATGAGTCTTAAGTGATGTATGTAAATGATGGTTGTTGTTGGTAGGTGTGTTTGGTGAATATATACTCGTGACATTATAATTTTTGTGTGTATATGCATATGAAAGTTAATTGCTCCTGTTAATTAATTGAAACTTAATTTGATTCATTTATGTCAAATTGTTTATGTTGATTACGATTGATGTGAAGCTTACCCCCTTTCTTGGAGTCTTAGATTAGACTCTGATTAGGGCGTCGGTCTTTATATTTGTTGGATTTATTTTATTTTTGAGATTTGACCCATATGTCAGGATTTAGAGATTTTATATGATGATGTATATTGATCTCATGACATGTACACTTTGGAGATGTATGGTTTATATCCGCTGCGACTGTTGAGAATTTATATATGCATGCTAAAATTTGTTTTTGTTGATGACGTAGGGTCTATTTCTTGAATATATGTTTTATTCGTGTGTTTTATCGTTTTAATAGAAATAGGGCATTACACCTGGCACGTGTGAAAAATCGACGCCCGAATTGAGGAATTCGGAGCCCGAATTGTCGCATCAGCATATTTCAGAAACGTATTTTTTGGGTCGGATTTTTTCCAATTTTATGGGAGATACTTTTACTATATATATGGACTTTGTATCAGTGTAAACCTGGAGATAAAAGGGGTTGAAATAGGGGTTTAGAAAGGCAACAACAAAACTAGGGTTTGTATAGAGTTTGTCTCTTGGCAACAAACACTAGGGTTTGAGGGTTAATTCACCTTGGAAAACACTATTAGGATTGAGTCTCTTGGTCACGGGAAGAGATTGTGACTTTTGTAACCCATTGATATCTCTTTTGTAAAGTTACTCATCATTATAGTGGAACGAAGGACTGCTCTCTCCCCCAGACTAGGTCAATTTGGACTGAACTGGGTCAACAAATTCTTGTGTTCTCTCTTCTTTTCTCTCTTGCTGTTTTCTACTTTTGCTTGTGTTTATAATTGTTCCATACACTTTGTTTTGGTTGCCTGATTATCACTTGCTCCACACATCAAGTTTGTTATTGGTGTGTTTTTTCATCGAATTCACAACAATTGGCGTCCACCGTGGGGCAAGGGTCAAAGGATAATTAAGTATCATGGGTTCGAAGTGAGATATTGAGAAGTTTACCGGAGATAACGATTTTGGGTTATGGAAGGTAAAGATGGAAGCGGTTTTAATACAACAAAAGTGTGAGAAAGCTTTGAAGGGTGAAGGTTCGTTACTGGTCACCATGTCACGAGCGGAGAAGATCAAGATGGTGGACAACGCCAGGAGTGTCATTGTCTTGTGCCTCGGGGATAAAGTTTTGAGAGAAGTGGCGAAGGAACCAACCGCGGCATCGATGTGGTCAAAGTTCGAGTTTTTGTATATGACAAAGTCTTTGGCTCATCGGCAATTCCTAAAGCAACAACTTTACTCATTCAAGATGGTAGAGTCAAAGGCCATCATGGAGCAACTTACGGAGTTCAACAATATCATTGGTGATTTGGAAAATATTGAGGTACATCTTGAGGATGCAGGTGCTCTGGTAGTGTGGTGTTGTTTGGAGGATGAAGAAGGTGATGTTTCTCACCTTGGGAATGATGCCTGGTAAAGCGGTGGTTGTCTGGAGAGACGTTAAACACTCAACATCAGTCTGGAGAGGCGGTGGTAAGAATACTCATGATCAGTCTGGAGAGGCGGAGGTAACAATACTCATGATCTACCTGTTGAGGTGGAATTTCAAGGTGGAAGACGTAGTGGGATGTACGCATTTGCTAGTTGAGGTAGAGTACGCTCAGCTTGAGGTGGAGTTGAACACTGGTACGACTATGGAGGACCTTGGGTACTATGCTCTAGGTGAGCAAGGGATTTCTTCATGAAGACGGAAGACATTCCGGAGGTTGAAGAATGTATAGCACGGCTTGCGGGATTACCCTAAAAAAAGGCCAAGGGTGATTGGATGCAAGGAGACCTTCAAGGAAGCGGGAGATGTCCTGTGTTGAAGATGTTATGGTGAATGCTTGTGGAACTACCTAAAAACTCCTAGTGTAGTTGGACTGCAAGGACTCTTCGAGAAGGCGAAAGACGTTCCGATGGCTGAAGAGGTTAAGGTGAATGCTTGTGGAACTACCAAAAATTCCTAGTGTAGTTGGATTGCAAGGACCTTCGAGAAGGTGGAAGACACTCTCATGGCTGAAGGGGTTAAGGTGTGCACTCATGGAACTACCTAAAATGTAAATTCATATCGTGAGGATGGTGCAAATTCATGCTTTAACATGGTTACCATCCTTGTTCATTAAAACTTTTCCTTGTTATTTAAACTTGGCTTATATCGTGAGGATGGTGCAAATTCATGCTTTAACATGGTTACCATCCTTCATGTTTTAAGCTAGTTTAAGTAATACTTTTAAGCCTGTTCAAGAAATAAAATAACTTCATTTAAACGAAAATATGAGAAATGTTAGCTCATATTTTGTTAGATTGAAGATGTTCCCCTGGCTTTCATTAAGCCTCTTTGCTTTGGATTTGAAGATGTTCCCTTTCTATAGCTTTGTTGAAACTTGAAACAATGAGGATGAAAGATGAAGGCGAGAGTGTTGTGGGGATGTGGGACAAACGTGTGTGATTAGCTAATCTCATCTTTATATCAAACAAATCCGAACCATCAATATAATCCAACGCCAAATTTTTAGGTTGGTTGAGAGATTTAATTGATTTTTTGTTCTTATAAATATTTTAACCTTTTGTTCTAGAATGCATTAAAATAAATTTGACTTTTAGTCCTCATAAATTTTTCAACTCATGTTATATGTATCATTTGAAATTTTGATTTTTCTATTACAATTATGGTTAAAATATTATAACAATATTGCCCAACAAAAAAAATAGAATTTTTGAACAACATGAATTTGAATTTTTATGTTTTTGATGTTTAAAAAATTCATATTTAATTCTTGTTTTGTCAAAACATTTTATTTATTTATTTTGGACAAATTTTTATAATATTCTAAACATTTTTTTTTTGAAGAAGCTATATTCTAAACATTGTTGCAAAAACACATTAAAAAATTTGATAGGTACACAACAAAATTGACTTAAAAACATGAATAAAAAATGGTGATTGAAATTTTTTGGGGACTAAAAGTCAAAAAATATATTATATAGACTAGATGAAATTTAAAATATTTATGAAAACTAAAAACATATTTAACTCTATTTTCCAACACGCATCAATTGTTTTACATGTTCTATTGTGGAATCCTTGAAATGGAAGAGACGTGGTGGGAGGTTGAAGTGAACATGAAGATGAATTTAAAACAATTGGTTACTCTATTGCTAAAAAAAATGGATTATGTGGACCATGTCGTTAATTGTTATTGGAGTGTGTCAGAAGGTGTCATCCTATAATTGAAATTTTGGGTGTAATCATTGTTATGGGAAGTCAATTAACTCCATCTAATCCAGCCACAAAATGATAATCTTAAGGTAGTACTCACTTCCCCTTAGCTTGTTGGACCTCAAATTCCCCACTTGAATTAGATCTAAACTTCTTGGTTTTCTCCTCACCTTTTTCAAGATAAAAAACTATAGTATCTTGAAATAGAATTATTGAATAAATATTGATAGGTACTCTCATCGTGAAGAGAAAAAAAAAAGTGGTACTTAGTGGGAAGAGTATCTCAAATAAGCATTATCTCTTTCTGTGGATCCCATTCAATTTAAATATTAAAATATTGAAATATATTGATATAGAGTTATTAATAGATAATATAAAGTTATTAGTAAAAACCCATTTAGAAACGTTGTTGCTTACAATATGAAGGTAAATATGAAATAGCAATTTTCGACCAAAAAAAATAAATATGAAATAGGAATTTTGTTCCCAAAAACAATTTCAATGCGTCCACCTTTAAAAAAAGTTAATACAAAAGGTGCATCAAAGATGATTAGTTCTATTTAAGATAATCAATTTGAACGTTCAACTAATTATTCATCATCTTTCTTTGAGCACATCGACTCTTTACATCTAGATACACCAGTTTTACCAACCAAATCATCATATTCAACTAAAAAGAGTGCACATCTAAACACGACTCTTATCGTACAAACACTAGAACATTGAATCTAAACAAAATTTACTATGTTTTTTTTACACAGAATTTATTATCTACAATATCGTTAGCGGCTACTTTTCACCATTTACATATATTCTCATATACTTTTTAGAATGTATACTTATAAGTGTACTTTCAAAGGACATAAAAATTCGTGTTTTCTTTTTAATGTGTTCATCTGAAGTCGTGTTGTAGGGCGAGGAAAGTTTCTCACGTTTTATTATCTATGTCACCCCCTTATATTGGGTTATATGTGCACTTCATCATTCATTCTCTCAAAAAGTGAGGAAAAAAAAACACTTCATCATTCATTTTAACAATGGCTACTTAAGTTGGGCATCGAGCGTCTCTTTGTATAATTCAAGCATGGGCAAAACAAAATTCAAAGCCAAGAAAGAAAAAAAACTACACACTTAACCAAAAATTGAGAGAAGTAATTGGTGAGCAATTTAATTTGTCCAAGTTGATGACAATGACATGTCAAATGTATCACCACAAATTATATAAACCTCAACTTTGAATGAAAGTGACCATCATTGTTTGACTTCAGTGGAAAAGGCCAAACGGGATACAAGCCCTCAAACAAAACGCAGTGTTATCACTTTGCATGACTTCAAACATGAAGCGAAAATATTCTCCAAAAGGAGACATTTTCTGGATTGAAAGTGAAACCTAAAATCACCTTAGTTCCTTGTTTTCCAATACCACCTGAGTTTCTAATCAGGAATGATTCCGGTTGGATTAACTTCTAAGCGTCTCCGAGTCTGATAAAAAAACTTAATTAAGCACTAATTATATACAAGTATGTGTATAATACAATCAAATTTAAATAAACAAAAAAATATTATAAACTTTGTATAAGTTTTTTCTATAAACTATTCTAGAAAGTTTCAAAAAATAAACTTAAAACAACTTAGCTTATGATATATCATAAGCTCTTCCAAACACTTAGACAAGTGCTTATGTAATAACTTATCAGATAAACCCAAATAAACTCTTCAAATACCCCTTTAGGTTGACTATAGACATTGCAATCCACATACAAGTCACAGCAAAATTATAAAGGTCAATGACCAATTAGAAGAGTTTGACAGGTTTCGGTGTTAATGTACAACTTGCAAAATATGGTTTTGTTTCTCTTTGTTCCATAAGAAGATGCTAATTGCTAGGTTTAGGTGCTTGCAACTGTAGAATTCTGTTTTTCAATAACTCTAGCTCTGTGCCTTCTCTTGAAAACATCTTGCCTGAATCTCTTGGTTTCAATCTGTATGTCCATGAAGGGCCTCTTCTCTATGTTTTCCTTTTCACTTTCCAACATCTTTTGCCTTCTTATCACTGCCATGGCTGCATCTTTATCCTCCCTTTCCTGATGTTTTGCCTCTTCCTGCAGCGATGTTGTCATGTTTATAAGGAGTTCACTTAAAGATTGGTAGGAAAAGTGAAGCATAAAAGAAAATAAAATCAAAGGCGAAGATTTTATAGACCAAATACTTTATAGGCTTCAGTGCATGTTCGGATTAGCGTTGAGACTGCCTGAATCATGGCGAGCCACCGTGATTTTGGCACAAAAGCTACTCTTTCTAGCTTAAACAAGATCACGGTGCCACTATGATTTTATCAAACTCTTCGCTCATCCAAACATATACTAATTGACAACAAAAGTATAGAAAAGATTTGTATAAGGTTACATATCTAAGGAAGCCTCAGATACTATAATTTTTCATGTTTATATTTCAACCGAATACTATAAGGTGGGTTGCAATCACATTAAAAATGACAGTCATGTTCGAATATCTAAATATTAGTTTAAGAGTTGGCTGTAAACCATAGAAGTTTTCTTGGACATTGGTATGTATGTATGTATAACAGAGATTTTAAAGTCATAATAATAAATAAAAAAGTGAAGTAGAACCTGAAGATCATGAATGAGACTGTCAAGTGATTTGATCTTCCTATGAGGCCAGCGAGGAATACCAAATTCTCTGCACTTCCTTTTGAGAACAGTAAGCCCAACATTTAGATTCTTTGACGCTTCTGCAATTGGCATATCAAAGTACTTGGCCAAATCTGATAAAGTAATCTTTGCAACATGGTCACTGGCTGCCCTCTTTTTCTTTCCTATAAAACCTGCAAACACTCACTTTATCAATTAGATATAAAATGTTAAAACATGACACGATTAACTATGTACACGATAGGGAAACATATCATTTAGCAACACATTTATCGCACTACAACTTTTTTATCTCCATGATTCCTTATTAATAAAATAAGTGTATAAAACTAAGACTGAGTTGCTGGAATAAAATGTTCAAAAGCAAGCAGGAACAACGTGATAACTAACTGGGAGCATTTGAATCTAAACCTGGTGAACTTTCAAAACCTGCTGAACTTTCAAAATCTGTCTCATCATCCAGTAACTCAGACTCGTCTTCTTCAAAAGGAAGACAATTGAGATCCTGATTAAGCACAGGCAAGACTTTTTTTGGCGGATGGAAATCATTGTTGTTTCCTTCCAATTCTTCCCTTGCAGAGCTCTCTGGTGTATCTTTTCGTTCCTTCTTCGGTTCCAACTTGTATATCATGTGGAGATCATTAAGCAAGTTTGGAATAGCCTGAAGCTTTGGATTCCTGAAAATTAAAGAAGAACAAGACAGAGGAAGTTAGGTATATGGCAATGCTGTCACTCACTAAGCTTTGCTAATTTCTCAGGACAAACAAGAAATCAAAAAACATATTCAAGTCAAAGCATTAATTTTGTTTTGTTTGTTATGATTAAAATATGGACTAAAAATAGTTACAAAGAGATATATTTTCTAAATTTTATGCCATCCATTGTTGAACCATGCCCTCAAATTCTAACTTCACCAAAAGTATGTTGTGGAACAGTTAGGGAAATGGATACCCTGCAGTCAACATTTGCAGCAGCCGCAATTGCAACTGTAGGATGAAAATCAGACAACTCAGATTTCAAATCGTATTTGGAATTCAATTCAGTAAAGTTAAAATACAAGTCATATGATCTTCATCCAATGCCAAACATTTACTGCACCATTTCGTAACTGTAAGGAATCCAGGTTCAAAAATCAGTTACCAATGGTCACATACATAAAGAAATCAATACTTGAACACATCGCACAGACTACAGTTATCTAATCTAACAAACAGGACTGTTACTTATAACTGAATTTGAATCTTTATGTTTATGAAAAGAAACTGTTTATTGTAAGGTGATTCGCCGTTACTTGTGTAGGAACTTTATTTTTCATCCTCGTAAGAGAACTGAATTCTCTTATGCTCTCTCAAGGAATAACAGAAAATCTACATCAGTTATAAATCAGAACCCAAAATTAGCTTTTTAGCTAAGAATAAATGTATATATCATTCACAGGGTCCAATTTGTACACAGTACACCATTTTGCTGCTCTGTGTGCTGCTTTACAATACAGATTGATTAAAGCAGGGAAACCTTGGTCAGGCCTAAAAGCTAAGGCCCTGTCTGGATAAACAACTTAGTTAAGCACTTATGTAAAAACTACATTTATAAGTTGTTTTCATAAGCTATCTTGGCAAGCTTATTTCAATAAACTGAAAACAGATTATGTACATTTCAATGTTAACAGATTATGTACATTTCATTGTTGTCAATTGCAGATTACAGAAAATAGCGTTTTGTTCAAATTCCGCTATGTAACACTGCCATAGCGCCGCTATAGTTGCTATTTCACAACATTTTATACAAAATAGTGTATCGCGGAACAATAGCCATTTGTTCAAATTCCGCTATGCAATAGCACTATAACACCGCTATAGCCGCTATTTAACACATTGGTACATGTCATAAGCTATAAGTTCAAATAAGTTAATCCAAACAGACCGAAAAATACATAATCATGTAATCAAATTAACCAATTCAAATTCAATAAAAGGGTAAGTAGATATAAATACCTTGTAACCAACAAAAAGGTTGGAATGTGAGAAAATTGAGGGACATTACAAGCATGAAAAGCAAAAACACAAAGCCAAACTCCATTCTTATACCCTTCAAAAATCTCTTCACAAACAAAAGATTTCAACAATCTAAGAATTGGAGTAGCTTTCATTTCAACATAAGAACCATTCTCAGAAAACACAAACTCCCTTTCAACTTCCTTTTCTCCTCCATCACATTCACGGTACACATGCACGCTTCTCATCAACTCTATAAATTATTATCCACACCCCCAAAAACAAAAAACACCCCACAAACAAAAACAACAAAAAAATGAAAATTGTCAATAGCCCATTAAAAAAAATCAAATTTTTTAACAATTGAAGATGAAAATTGAAAAAATGAAAAATGGGTATTGCATTGCATTGCATGGTACCTGGTTGAATGGTGTTGTTGAAGAGAAGAAGGGTAATGAGCGAGGAATCCATGAAGATGAAGATGAAAATGAAGAAGAAGTTGGAGAAAGCATGAAGGAATGAATGAAAGAGAAAGAGAAAGAGAAAGAGAGAAAAAAAGCAGCTTTTAAGTGTAAGTTTGCATGATCTTCCGCTTTTTTCGTTTGTTTTTGGATCAGTTATTGTACTTTAGTAGTCCTTTTCCTGCTTTCATTCACTTGCTTACTTCATCACTTTTCATTTTTCTTTTTTTATTTAAGTAATTTTATTTTATATTGTCATTTTTTTACAAGAATTTTATATTGACATTTAATGAGTGTCATTCAATTAAAAACAAAAAAAAGTTTGGTCAAATCTTTAAAAGAAAAAAAGTTTGGTCAAAATTAAAAATAATAGTGTCATTCAATTGTTAATAAGGTTCATCAAAAGATGAATTGTTCATGAGAACATGAATTTGATTTTCGAGTGGAGCAATTTTTGCTAGGTTTTATTTATCTCACAATCGATTTACGTATTACTAGGATCCCTTTTTCATGAGAATCAGAGTGTGAACACCAAAGAAAAAATTTACAATTATAACAAAATATTAATAAATCTTGTACTCTTTCCGAATTTATTTATAAGAGATATTTTGAGTAAAAAAAATATTATATATGATCTAAATTTTGAACTAAATACATCATTTTTTGTTAACTAAAATATCTTTTATAAACAAGGATCGAGAAAGTATTAAAACTATGTTTGGTAAACATAGTGGATAATTGATAGTTTGCAGTTCATTAATGATGGTTGATAACTTATATTAGTTGATGTGACCAATATATGATAAACTATAAAAAGTGGTTGGTAAAATTACAGTTAACTAATTGATAAATGAAATTTAAATTAATTTTTATTTTTGTTCAAATTTTATTTTAAATGTATTTCATCCCCCGTATATACACTCAGAAAATATACAAACTTTTATTTTAAATGTATTTCATATTTATTTTTTTTGGGGAACTGCTTGTGACATGTTTGTAAACTTCTTGCTTTTCTTCCAGGATATATCTTTTTTTAATAAAAAGTGACAGGACATATCTTTTTCTTTTTGAAAAATTTACAAAATATATTTTCTAAACTTATTTACATATTTTGACACATTTTAATAATCTAGGGATTATTTTGGTCAAATGAACAAAATAAATCCTTGGATTATTTTGGTCAAATCCTTGAAACAGTTTGATTTTGGAATAAACAACAATAATAATAAAAAAAACATATTAAACCGTTTTTATATTGGAATACATTAATTAAAGAAACTACTCGTAATGCTTGACATGAATGAACCATTAATAAGTTGGTTTGCATTGGACTAGAAAATAATGGCCGTCCGTTTAAAATTTACAGTATAGGAGGATTTCATCACTTGAAACCACCTCTGGTTTTACTTTTACATCTTTGGAAACTGTTAAAATTCACACAATTTGAAGCGATTGTTCAAAAGCAATAAATTCGTGTTTTCAAAACACACTCATGGTTAAAATTGCTCTATTCCCCATCTCATAAGTGATTTATTTGACCATATAGAGGATTTCGGGTGGTAAGGGCATCTAACTCCCTCCCCACCGCACATGTTATCTATGTTAAGGATACTAGTCGGAGAATATAAAAATGGTGAATTTTGTATTAAAAACAAGTTTGATTACGTATGCTATTTATACAGTGACATATTTTAACCGTATCTTTTTACTAATTCCTCCTTCTCATAATAACTGGACCATATATAAAAAAAAATATTGTCACAACAATATTGATTTATTTCACTTTTCAATACAACATTTATTTCTTTTTTCAATTATAACTCTAATTAATACTACTTTCATCACTCTCAATTCAATATATTCAATTTTACATTTATGATAAAGAAAAATGCATCATTAGTTGACAAAGACATTCCAAAATTTATTTTTTCTCTCTCTCTCACTTTCATTTATACACTTTTCTTAATCTGTGTGAAATGGTCAACTGACTCGGTTAAACTAGGACGGAGGGAGTAATATATAAAGATAAAAACCATACTCTCTTAATAAGAAAATCTATAAAAAAAAATGGTTTATATTGAGTAAACCACCAAATTGGTTCATGTCTTAGTAAGTGATTCTCAAATTAATGTCTGACTCTATTAATATTTCAAAATAGTTTCTGTCTTTGTCATAAATTTTTCAATTAAGTCCCTTGTCATTTTGAAAAAAAACATAGAAACATTGGTCTAATTGAGAAACTTTTGACAAAAACTGAGACTATTTTGATTTATTGTCAAAAGTTTCTCAATTAGACGCATGTTTTTATGTTTTTTTCACATGACGAAAGACTTAATTGAGAAACTTTTACAAAGACAGAGACTATTTTGAAATATTAATAGAGTTAGGGACTAATTTGAGAATCACTTACAAAGATAGGGACCAAATTGATGGTTTACTCAGTTTTTATTTACAGGAGTATTTTAGTAGATGACACCTATTTTATCATTAAAATCAACACTATTACTCATTTCCTTAATACTCGTATAAAACTCAAATGATACATCTAATATGAGATGAAGGGAGTATATTTAAGAACGGATGGAGTAATTAAATGCACAACTTTTGAGACAAAATTTCATCAATAAATTTTTTAACATGTGTTATTAGAGCACATGTTAGCACTTTCTTTATACAGAGCATTATAGTATACTTTATGAGCTTATAATTATAATTTTTTTTAAAGATTTTATTTTTTGTTAAATATAATATTTTCACAAATTTTAGATACATTTTTACAATTTTTTAGATATAATTTTTATTAATACTATCAATTTGTTTAGTCATAAATAAAAGATACTCCCTCAGCTTGGTTGATTTATGGATTCCTAGGTTGATAAGATGATATGTAGGCTAATTTACAATAAGACAATAATCTCTTATTTAGATCAAATGATTACGCTGAGAAAGAGACTATGTTTCTCAAGTGCAGTTCTAGATTACTCTAAAAAGTGTCTATCTAGTGTAGAAGGGTGAACTACTCGATTTCACTTGTGTGACATTGTGGTGGAAATGTCACATGGCATTGCCCAATCATGACACGTGGATTTCTCATTTTTAAATAAAACAAAAAGCGAGAGAGAGAGAGAGAGAGAGAAAGAGAGAGAGAGAGAGAGAGAGAGAGGAAAACAAAAAACCTACGTGTCAAATTGTGGTTGAGCAATGTCATGTGACATTCCCACCACAATGTCACACAAGTGAAATATGTGAACTACTCCTTAAGAAGACATAAAAATAAAATCAAAATCAAAATGATAAAGGAAAGAAAAAAATGTAAAGATTTGTTTGATATGATGTATGTTTCGAATAATCTTTAAGATGAGGTGTTTACAGACTTAGAATAACTAAGCAACCTACTCTAACACTGTTTAACACATTTTTGACCCGTTATCTACCATACTACGAAATGTATGATCATGACCAACATCATTAATGTAAGTAACTACCATGTAGGCTGAGTTATAGCCTAACACCAGTTTGTTGGGGGTGTTATATCAGCTATCCATGTCCTCCATCACCCTATTATTAAGAAAATAAGTCTTTATGCACATTTTGAACTTAGTCAACTTATATCTTGCTCATACGACTGAGTTTAGTGAAATTTTTTACTTGTACGACTGAGTGTTTAACTAACATCTACACATGTTATCCGCCTTTCTATTTTGGAAGGGGTGGATGTTTGACCACGTTCTATATTTCAAATTGGCCTTGGAGTTGGTTCTATCCTTTTTTCTCCCCCTTTGATCACTTCATTTATCATGTCACATACTATGTAGGAAAGTGGTTGTATAGCCTTTGGACTTGGACAAATTTATGTTGGAGCCTCTTGGACTCTAATTAATCGTTATTATGACCTCAATAAGATCCAATAAAAACCTCAAAGTCTATTGCGACTTGGTAGTCACCTTTGGTCGTTAGTTGAGAGATCCACTCTTTAACTATGAAATATCAACCACATATTCATTAGGACTAGAATCATCATCAAACATATTATGCATTGCATAATTAAGTTTTTTTTTTTTTTTGAAGAGTTTACATTTCTTCTGCTTCTTCTCTTCTTTTATTTGTTAATTTGGCAAACATTTTCTGCCAATTGTGCAAATTCAATAAAAGTTTGATTAACTAGCTTATTTCTAATATGGAATTTCAACCCACTGACAGCTCTTTTGATCACCTCTCCTTCCAAGATAGGTGTGAAACATTTGGCTTTCATCTATCTAAACCTAGAAAGGTAACCATCAACAAATTCATTAAATTTTCTATAGACATTGAACAAATCTTTAACCTTAAATGACCCCTAAAGAACTGATCATGGAAATTGCTTTTCAATTGGTTCAAGTTATACTCCTAATTGGGCCTTCAAATTAAAAACCAAGAAAAAACATTATTTTTCATTGAGTTGGAGAAAAGTTTCATTTTCAAACCTTCTTCATAGACAAGTTCTCCTAATTCGGTCATATATTATTCTCAATGCTTGGTCCAATCTTGTCATCTATGTGGCTAATGAAGCACAGGCATTAATACTAGTATTTTGCATTAATTGTGTACGTAATGACTACACCCATTTGTTGGGTGAGTCTATTCACCATATCAAGATTAGTAGTAGTACCATCAATTTGTTGATTAGAACTTGCCAAAAAATCTTGTGACAGTACCAAAACACTAGATTGTCATTGTCTACGAATTTATGGAAACAAAATGTTACTTTCACTATTTCATTGCCTGGATGATGTTTTCAAAGTAGCATTAGTTAGACTTATCCCGTTGTTAGTATTATTTCTAAGCGCATGTTGGTTGTATGGAAGGCTGGTTGCAAGGTTAGTATAACTAGGGGCATTCCAAACAAAATTCTCGCCAAAGTTGGCCTTGTACTTGATGTCGAGAGAATGATTGTAACAAGATTTGAATTAAACTGTTGTCCGAAAGTTATATTTCCTACATTTTCTTGAAATGCATATCATTGTGGAATATCAACATATGCCATCACATGTATGGAAACAATTATATCTTAAACATTTCTAATTTTCTATCAAAATCATCATTGCCCCCAACAGAAGTAATTGCTCCAACGGTTACATACGGTTACATTTGGCAAAAAAAGGGTCATGCGTGCTATAGAAATTGCTTCTAGTTCTGGGAAGAGTTGGAGTAACTTTTGGAAAGAATGTGACTCCTCTTTGATTATATTCAAACTTTTAGTAAATTTTCTTTGGTTCCTTGGAGGTTACATAACATGGACTAATTGTCTCCATATCATTTAAGGAATTCATTTTTGAGTCTTTTGTACCTTTAGAGAATGCAATAGTTATACGGATAAATTGGATAATCATGGCTTCTAGATCAATGGTGTTGTGGAAGGGGGTTAGGTAGCTCAACTGATTTGAACTAAGGATTAAAGAGTTAAAGGTCATGTGTTCAAACCAGAATAAATGAGTAAATATTAATCTAACAACTAACTACAAACATTTGTCATTCAGAAATAAATAAATGGTGTGGTGGAGTTTCATTCAATATGCTAGACTTGAATAGTGACTTGAATTGTATTAGTAACCATCAAGCTAAAGATAAAGTAGTTGTGCATTCTATCAATTTAGTTAACACTGAAGGCATAACTAATTCGCTAAAACACAATTTTGTCACTCAAACTCGGAAGGTGGATGTTGGCATCCATTCTGAGGTTGCTCCTACATCTCAAGCCCAAATACATCTCATTGTGATACCATTAGAGTCAATCAATCCAATGAAGACATTGCAACTATTGTGCAGGATTGTACAGAAGATATGAGCCTAGAAAGACAATTTATCATAATATAATATAGGGTCTTAACTTAAAAAAAAAACAATCTATTAAACTTTTTGGTACATGTTAATACTCTTAACTTAAAAATAAAAAATAAAAGACAATTTATCATAATATAATATAGGGTCGTGTTAATGAGTGTCCCCTGAACACTCTTTAAACTTTTTTTTTGTCAAGTAGTCTAGTGGCTAGAATTCACCTTTTTTAAGGTGAATACGTGAGGTGTCCGATGTTCAAACCCCGGCCCCTACATATAACAATGCATGTCCCTGCCAACTGAGTTATGCTCACGAGGACTTAAACATTTTAAATTAGAAAATTATTCTTTAAAAAAGTCAAATAATTCAATTTTCAATACATTAAATACAAATGTTTTTGTAAAAAAAAGTTATTATTTAAGACCTTTAAAGAGTGTCCCAAAAGCACTCGTTAACATTTCTCTATAATATAATACAATAAATTAATATATAATCCGATAAGTTAGCAAACAGGGTGAAAGAAAGGTAATTAGTGACCAAACTATACATTGTAATTTATCTGATCATAAGAATGGAATTGTAAATAAATGATAAAATTAAAATAAGATTCACAAAAGCTTTGTGTTTTACACATATAATAGGCAGTGGTATAAATTCTTTGAAAAGGATGAAGAGAATCTGGGTTTGAATCCCATCAAAATTGTTTTTATTAATACAATTTGTAAAAGTAAAAGATAAAAAATGTAAAAAGAACCCTAGTGTTGAACCCACAACCTTTCCCAATTTATAGCACCCCTTGCCACTACAACAACCGAATTGTTATTATATTGCACCTAATATAGTATATAAGGGAAATCTGAGGGATGCCATGACACCTGCCTGCCCCTTAGAAGATCCGTCACTGGGTACATATAATTTTATTTTTGAAAACACATTATCTGACATAAAAGAATTAACTAGTTTGAGAGGTTCGATTTTACCGTTCACTTACGAGGAGCGCATTTAAATCCAGAACATATCAGAATCGAGCGTAATTTAAGATCACAAATCAATATCGTCAAACCAATGCAAGTGAGTTTTAAATATATAGATATATTAAAAAGAATATTTATACAGATTCATGTCAAATATACTTCAAATACATGATATGATCAGGTCCTACAAGGTACGTGTCAAACTCTACTGTCCTATGTGTGTATCTTATCGTGAACACTGAACACAACCCAACCTTAAAAGACTTTTAATCAATATTTGCAGAGTAATTGTCCATTCTTATGAATAAATTAGCATAATAACAAACATAAATCTGGTAATAACAAACTTAAATAAGCCAACTTAGTCATTGCGATGAACCTAATTTTGTTATTCCTTCAATTTTTGTACACTTTCGTACACTATTTCGTTTGTGTCATTTATTATTTTCATTACCAAAATTGCAAATTAAGAAATTAACTTCATATTTTTTGAGAGGAAATTAACTTCATGCATAATTACATATACAAATATAAATTTTAGAATTTACATTTTTTTTAGTAAGATATTTATATATTACTCTACCTAATTGTTGAGTGCTAATCTATTCCTACATGTCTTATTGTTGGTCTCGTTTATTATTTTCATATTAATCCAACTATTTCGCTGGTCTCATTTATTATGTTCATTACCAAAATAGCAAATTAAGAAATTAACTTCATACACACCCATCTAAATTTTTAATATTTTCCTTCCAAAAAAAAATATTTACATTCTTTTTTGAGTAAGATATTTACATATTACTCTAACAAATTGGTGAGTGCTTATCCATTTTTATATGTCTTATTGTTGTGTCAAAGTCACATGATATACTTCACAAATAAGGAAAAAATATAATTTACATTGATTAGTTATTAAAACCAATTACTATGCTCCTCTATATAAATTGTTGGCTAAGTTTTAATATTACAACAATAACAAACACACAACAATCATACATACATACATACATGTTTACAATGAGTTCTGTATCTTGTGCTAGCATTCTCTTATTGAGTCTAATAATGTTATACTCATGCTTTGCAGTAGAGGTTACTTATGATTCAAATGCTCTCATTATCAATGGAGAAAGACGTCTAATACTTTCAGGTGCAATTCATTATCCAAGAAGCACTGTGGAAATGTGGCCTGACCTTATTCAAAAGGCCAAAGATGGTGGCCTTGATGCCATTGAAACCTACATATTTTGGGATCGTCATGAACCTGTTAGGCGCGAATATAATTTCTCAGGAAATTTGGATTTTGTCAAATTTTTCCAACTTATCCAAAAAGCTGGACTATATGCCATTATGAGGATAGGTCCGTATGCATGTGCTGAATGGAACTTTGGAGGGTTCCCATTGTGGCTTCACAATATGCCAGGGATCGAGTTAAGAACCAATAACTCGGTTTACAAAAATGAAATGCAAAATTTTACCACAAAGATTGTGAATGTGGTAAAAGAAGAAAATTTGTTTGCATCCCAAGGTGGACCTATTATTCTAGCTCAAATTGAGAATGAATATGGGGACATCATGTGGAACTACAAAGATGCTGGGAAGGCATATGTTCAATGGGCTGCTCAAATGGCTCTAGCACAAAACATTGGTGTTCCATGGATCATGTGTCAACAACAAGATGCTCCTCAACCTATCATCAACACTTGCAATGGATTTTATTGTCACAATTTTCAACCTAACAATCCAAAAAGTCCTAAAATGTTCACTGAAAATTGGATTGGTTGGTACCAAAAATGGGGTGAAAGGGTTCCACATAGAAGTGCTGAAGATTCAGCTTTCTCCGTGGCACGTTTTTTCCAAAATGGCGGTGTATTAAACAATTACTACATGTACCATGGAGGAACCAACTTTGGTCGCACGGCGGGTGGACCATATATAACAACATCTTATGACTATGATGCACCAATTGATGAGTATGGGAATTTGAATCAACCTAAATGGGGACATCTGAAGAACCTTCATGCAGCAATCAAATTAGGTGAAAATGTACTTACAAATTATAGTGCAAGGAAAGACGAGGATCTTGACAATGGACTCACACTAACAACATACACTAATTCCAGTGGAGCAAGATTTTGTTTCTTGAGCAATAACAATACCGACCTTGGTGCAAGGGTTGATTTGCATAATGATGGTGTTTACATTGTTCCAGCTTGGTCTGTTTCAATTATTAATGGTTGCAACCAAGAAGTTTTCAATACTGCAAAGGTTAATAGTCAAACATCAATGATGGTGAAAAAGAGTGATAATGTTAGTTCTACTAATCTCACTTGGGAATGGAAAGTAGAGCCAAAGAGAGATACCATACATGGAAATGGAAGTCTCAAAGCACAGAAGCTTCTGGAGCAGAAGGAGCTAACCTTAGATGCTAGTGACTATTTATGGTACATGACTAGTGTTGATATCAATGACACTTCAATTTGGAGCAATGCAACTCTCCGTGTGAACACTTCGGGCCATTCACTTCATGGTTATGTTAATCAGAGGTATATAGGATACCAATTTAGCCAATCTGGAAATCAATTCCAATTCACTTATGAAAAACAAGTTTCTTTGAAGAATGGAACAAACATTATATCTTTGCTAAGTGCCACCGTTGGGCTTGCAAATTATGGTGCATGGTTTGATGATATAAAAACAGGCATATCAGGTGGTCCTGTTGAATTGATTGGAAAGAATAATGTGACTATGGATTTGTCAACAAATCTTTGGTCTTATAAGGTTGGTTTGAACGGTGAGAAAAAACATCTATATGATGCTCAACAAAATGTTAGTGTAGCATGGCACACTAATTCATCTTATGTTCCTGTTGGGAACCCACTTATTTGGTATAGGGCAAAGTTTAAATCTCCTTTTGGAGCAAACCCTATTGTGGTGGACTTGCAAGGCTTAGGTAAAGGACATGCTTGGGTGAATGGTCATAGCATTGGTCGTTATTGGCCTTCTTGGATTTCACCTTCTGATGGATGTAGTGACACGTGCGATTATAGAGGAAACTACGTACCGGGAAAATGCAACACCAATTGTGGAAGTCCATCACAAAGGTGGTACCATGTGCCAAGGTCATTCTTGAATAATGACATGAACACATTGGTTTTATTTGAAGAAATGGGTGGAAATCCTCAAAGTGTTCAATTCCAAACTGTGACAACAGGAACTATTTGTGCTAATGTATATGAAGGTGCACAGTTTGAACTATCATGCCAAAGTGGACAAGTAATATCACAACTCCAATTTGCTAGCTATGGAAATCCAGAAGGTCAGTTTGGTTCTTTTAAGAAAGGAACTTTTGATGCTGAAAATAGTCAATCTGTCGTGGAAGCTGCATGCGTAGGAAAAAATAATTGTGGATTTAATGTTACAAAAGAAATGTTCGGTGTAACGAATGTCTCGAGTATATCTAGGTTAGCAGTGCAAGTGACATGTTAAGTTTATGTTTTCTCCAAAACAATGTAAAAATTCAATGTTCAGGTCTATGTTTTCTTTGTAGAGCTTAAATAAATTGTGCTATTGTTAAATATTTATTGGTGTAAGTTGCAGTGAAATGAAAGTTATGAAGAAATGAACAAATATATGTCATTTTTTGAGACATGCCTTCATACACAAATTTCTCAGCCTATTCTTTTAAATATTGATGTTATTTTTCAATGTTATCGATATGGTTAAATAATATGATTCTAAATTTTAAACAATTTTTTCATTCAATCTCTTAGCATGATGTATTTTGGAGTACCTTGTAACTCAAGTTAATAGGTTAATTTTTGATACAACAATATGTTGGATTTCAGTAGCTGGTTTAGTCTGAAAACGAACCGATTCCAGTAAATTTTACATTGTTGGGGTATTGGTCAATTGAGCAATCATGTGTCTAGTGTCTAGAGCAACAACATTTTCTCTAAAGTTGGCGCGGGAATATCGCTATGCCTTTGAAGACATTTGGTCTGTCCGGTACTATGATATAAAATATATTGTTCCAAACTAAGTCATGTGGTCCTCTCTAACTTTTTTAAGAAAAAGCTTAAAACTTAACAGAAGATATGAACTAACAAGCTCTAAAAGTCCAAGTGATGAATTTTCAAGTGAATAAGAAAAAGGATGGTCATATGCACTCACTTAGATAGTTAGCATTTCATTTTCACTTCATTGTAATTTCACTTTCATAAGTTACTACTTTCTGTTAAGACAATTTTGTTGTCATGTAAAATTACCTCCATGTATATAGCTTCACTTTATAAACTCTTAATTCATTCAGAACACCAAGTAGATAAATTGAATACCTCTCAAAGAAATTTTTAATAAACACACTTATACAATTTGTCAATTGATGGAACAATAACAGAACCATGATCAACCAAAATCATCCATATTTATAGGAGAGGTGAGAAGACATACCCAAAAGTTGTCTTACTTCAACCTTTATGGACCCTATTCATCAAGGCTTAACACATTTTCAAGCACATTACTTCAGTTTTTTATTTCCAAATAGATGATTTTGTCACTGGTAGTTTAGCTCATATATCATCTTTTTAACGAATGCAGAACACAGAAGACTAAGAATTCCAGCCCTTGCACCTACAAATACAAACACCTTGCTTCAAGTTTCTTTTTACAAATATGAAATTTCTTGTATTAAACTTGAAAATACAAATACATATATATTGTAGGGTTGTCCAAAAACTTGAAATTTCTTGTATTGAACTTGAAATTTCTTAACAATATGCTTAAGGGAAAATGTCCATTTTCCATAACTGGAATAGGATTCCCAAGTAGAAATTCCATTGTGTTATAGAAATACATAATGTTTACAAGAAATTTCATACCTTGAACAAGGACAAACTTTTTCTTTCCCTGTTGGTTTGAAACTGAATATAACATGGAATTTTCAGTTTTCTAGGTAAAGAAAAACAGGAGGAGGATTCACTTACTTTCCATGTTTCCTGTTTCAATTTACACTAGAAATAGTAAGCATTAGAAATAGTAAGTGATTGAAGTATTATATGATCATTTATCATGTTAATATGTTAACTTTTTAAAAAAACATTTGATAATGTCTGTAATTAAAAACGAAAAGTAAACCATCCCCTCCCTTCCACTCCTAAACCTTCAATCTAAACACACCCTAAGTGTCTACTAACTTGTTCAGAAGTGTATTTCATATAAATGTATTCAAGTAAGTAATATGATCTATGTTTAAATAGACCGATGAACTAATTACTAATGAGATTAAACGCTCTTTTAATATGTAACATGATATTTTAAAGTATTTGATTATAATATTATGTATTTTTAATTTTTTTCGTTTATAATGATACAATAAAATATTTCAAAAATTAATGTAGATTAATAAGCTTAAATTAATGGGAAAAAAAAGGTTAAAAAGCCTCTACAGAATCACTTGAAGCACCCAAGTGAAAACCCTGAAGACTGAAAAATACGTTTTTCTTCATTTTTGAGAAAAACTACATTTGATCATGCAACGGCCTACCCTCTGTCGTCATCCTTTAGCAAAGAGTAAGTTTATTTTGGTTACCGTGAGGGTCAAGGCAAAATATTAGGGTACTCCAAAAATGTGTATTTTTTTTTCAAACTTGGTATCCGACCTAAAGACGAATTGATCGGGGATCAATTGCTCCGTCCACTAACGGGCCCAATTGAAGCCCGAACAAATTCTTCACCATAGCCGTGCATCCTAGTAAGGCTGGCAATCACTCCGCCGCCGCCGCCACCGCCACAATCCTATCTCCCTCGGGGAGCATTACAACCGACAGGTATGTCAAAAGTTAAATTGTTAACCTTGGATTACTACTTTTACAAAGGTGTTATTATTGTTATGAATTAACCTAGAACACTATGTTTGAATCTTTATTGATTTTGTATTGTCATTTTTTGAGTTTCATACCATTACTATCTCGGTAGCACCGATATTGAAGGCGTACACATCCAATTTTCTCAGTTTAGCAAATTATTATCGTGTCGTCTGTGTTGGTGTTTCATAACTTACTATCCTTTTTAAGACTGAGCTAATCAAACATGACTCGCTGCATAAAACATCGCCAAAGAAAGACCAAGGTATATTATTGTTTGCTTCATTCAACCACTTCATTATTTATTTTATTTCTTTTATTGTGAACACATCTAATTTTTGGGGCATTGTGCAAAATTTATATCCAGGACTCGAAGAAACGGAGCGAATCATCTTCTTCAGTCCCACAGCTTCCAGTTAAAGTGTGGCAACCTGGTGTGGACAAGTTGGAAGAAGATGAAGAACTTCAGTGTGATCCTTCTGTTTACAACTCTCTTCATGCTTTTCATATTGGATGGCCTTGTCTTAGATAATTTCCATACAGTTGCTAAGTTCCTTTTGGCATTAGGTAATTTTTGAGTGTGTGCTTAATTTCTGCTTTGTATATGTGATCTTCATGTCATGAATTCTGTTTTGTTTGCGTCTTTTGACAGCTTCGATATTGTAGAAGACACCTTGGGATTAGTTCGAAAAGAATTTCCACACACGGTGTATTTCATGGCAGGGACACAGGTTAGCTTTATTTGTTTTGTGTGTATTTATCATTTATTGGATGTCTCATGAATCAACTTAGAGGCGGTAACTATTGATTACCAATCAAATGGTGTAATGGAAAAGTAGATTTTGTGTTTTGTAGACAAATATCTAGGAGAAACGTTTTCCCTTCATTTGAGTTTGTAATTCACTTTATCTTATTATGATGCTATCTGCTAGCTTTTGTACTATCTTCATCATCATAACTAGTGATTATCACTATAAAGAATAACAATTAGCATTTCCTAGTCATGTTATTCGATTTGATTAGCAATTTCATTGATATGATGTTGCATGTGCCCCAGGCTGAGAAACCTTCTTGGAATTCTATTGGGATTTGTAAAGTTTCCAATATTCCTGGGAAGACACGGGAGCCGGTGCCTAGACATGAAACTAATGACTCTGGAATGAATGATGAGGACAGTGATAGTGAGGATGATAGTGAAGATGAAGAAGAAGGTGTTTCTGGTGGTCCTACTTTGCAGGCAACTTCCTCTTCATTTGAGTTTTTATTATTTCACTTAATCACATTTTAACTGTTTTGAAGTTGATCTTACTGATATTTTGTTTCTGTTTGCACCTACAGTTGCAGAAGGTAGCTCATGAAGGTTGTATCAACCGGATACGCTCCATGCCACAAAAGCCCCATATATGTGCATCTTGGTCAGACTCTGGTCATGTGCACGTTAGTTTTAAAAACCTTATGATTTAGTTTTTTTGACTTGTGGTAAACTTTGATGAAAGATTCACTAATAATTTTTGAATTATTTAGAAAAATTTTGTGATATGTCAGTCAGTGTCAGTGTTCAATATGTTATGATAAAATATACAGCAACACTAATAATGACTGCCTTTTGATTTATAACAACATATGTCAGTTGGAGAAACTTCTAAGTGAGTTTTAGTTTGTTGATTTTGTTCTGTTCAACTATTATTGTGGGACACCTATATTTGATTTTAACATAACAGTTTAATTTTATATACAAGCCCTTTTAGAACATGTATCAATAACAAGTGTGACATGTGTGCAGCATTGGTACTATCAATGACGTATAGGCTCGACCTTAACTAAGTAAATATTCTGTTACACTACTCTAGAGGGTAATTTTCTGAATTGGCTGATCATATTTAGTTATTGATTTGTGCAACCAAAAAGTTGTTCATAATTTAATCAGAGGTGAATTCTGATTATGTTAGTGTAGGAAATGAGCCATTATTTGGAACCCTTGAACTCTTTTGTAGTATCACATCTTTCCTATATGCTATGAAGTACTAATTTAATTTTATCATATTAGATTTTTATAATTTCTCTTGAACCAAGTTATTTCTATTGGGTTGAAGGGTTATTTTTATGTTTCAAAGATCTAGTTGAATACCATAAAGGGTTCACATTGGAAATAGACGGAGGATACTATTAAAAGGATCAATCTCTTTTCAGCCACGGACTTATGTACCATATTTTGTTAGCACTTATTACTCAAGCATATCCTTTGACAGATGTTCTACTAAGAAGTAAAGAATGAACATAGACCCCAAATTAACTGTTGAATTATTGAAATTTCCTAGTAATAAAGTGAGTATTTAAGAGTTTGGAAGTAGAACGGAGGGCTCGTTTGGGATTTATTTTGGTCGATTACATAAAAGCCACAAAGATTTTGTCATTTTGATTCTAATGAGTTTAGGTGTGTTGGTAGAATATATAAGATTGAAGTATCTGTAAAAAGATAGTTAGCTACATGATTGTGGTTGGACTTTATTGTTTTAGTTATGGTCTTGCTTTTACAAACCATGAAGACACTAATTGTGAAACATAGGGATAAAATAGAATCACCGAACCTTGTAAGTTAATCTTTGAAATAAGGCCTATAGAATGTTTAGCACTACAACAGTTACATAGATCAATGTTCCGATCCCACGGTCTGATTCGTGATCCTACATACATTGGTAAGATAATACTTCTGTGGTTCTATAACATCTTGGGAGATAACACTTCCGACAAAATTCAGAGCTAGTTACAAGTTTGATTTTGATATGATTAATATTGTCCAGGTATAGTTCTTGCTCTATGATAAAAATAAGGTTACTCAATCCTAAGTATTGCAATTTCAACATATTGAAATTTCTGAAAGTTCTTAAGTTTTAGCAGCAACTAAGGTTAAGGGTTGCAATTTATATTTTTCTGCATCAACCCTTTCAATCAAAGAAGTTAAACTCTATTTGTTCTTACCGGGTGTATAAATCTGATACTTCGAGTAATGAATTTGTAGATCTGGGACATGAGCTCTCATCTCAATGCTCTATCAGAGACAGAAACGCAAGGTGTCCAAGGAGTTGATGTAGTTCAGGTTCCACTACAAAAATTTAAGCACAAAAATGAAGGTTATGCTATAGACTGGAGTCGTCGGAATGAAGGAAGGCTTGTATCTGGTAATCACTGTTTCTTTTTTTTTACTTTAGCTATATTTTTCACTAGCATGTCTTTATATCTGGTTATCAAAGAGATATGAGGCTTGATGTTGATCTTCATGTTTAAAGGGGATTGCAATAATAATATTTATCTGTGGGAGCCTACATCTGCTGCAACATGGAATATTGACCAAACTCCCTTTACTGGACATACGGGGAGTGTTGAAGATCTTCAAGTATGTACTAATATGCAAAGTACTACCTTGTTTTCTTCTGGTTTTGATTAAATATTTAGAGCATTCCAACCTCTAACATATGTAGTTTTTATTTATTTATATGTATAATGAGAGTTCTATCGTTTAATGAATCCCTGCAGTGGAGACCTACAGAGCCTGATGTTTTTGCTTCTTGTTCTGTGGATAAAAGCATTGCAATATGGGATACTCGTTGTAGGAGGTCACCAATGTTGACTTTTATCGCACATAATGCTGATGTGAACGTCTTGTCATGGAACATGTATTATTGCATTGACTTTTGGTGTTCCGTCAATTCAATTTCCATTCTATATCTCTTCATGTTGTTGTACTTCATTGTACTGAATAGGTTGGCCGAAAGTTTATACTCCAGTAGTTTCTTAGCATCTGGTAGTGATGATGGGAGTATATCTGTTCATGATCTCATATTGCTTAAGGTATGAATAGAATATTTCCCTTCCGACATGTCCATGGTGCTTGAGTTATGTCATATTTGGCTTCAACTTCCTGATTATTCTTTTTTCCTTATGTCCTAACAACATATTACATCATTAACTTAAATTTATCTGAGAGGACTTTCTTTACCATTATCGTATCCACGTACTTTTCCTTTTGTACCATTGAATCAAGTACCATTAATGCATTTTTGAAAGTACTTCTAGATGCGCTTGGTGAAGAACTATCATGACATGAACTAGATTTTGAACGAAACTTTAATATTGTCTGAGTTCTTCCCGCCGACTATTTTTCCTTTGGTATTTATTAAAGATGATGTGAAAATGCATTATTTTGTGGATAGGAAGGGAAAGATCATGTGGTAGCACATTTTGAATACCATAAGCATCCGATCACATCCATTGAGTGGAATCCAGACAATGCTTCTTCTTTTGCTGTTTCATCCTCTGATAATCAGCTCACGTAAGTAAACACGATATTAATAGCAGTACACCATCGAAATGTTTGTCAAATTCCGAACAAGTTTTAGGGCTTTATTCATCCCCTTTTTCTTTATCATTACCTTTGGATTTTAATAAATTTTGTAATCCTTTGCCACAGAATATGGGACTTATCTGTAGAAAGGGACGAGGAAGAGGAGGCTGAATTTATAGCTAGAACCCAAGGACAAGCAAGGGCTCCTGAAGATCTGCCTCCCCAACTATTATTTATTCACCAGGTAATTTGAATCCACTTTTCTCAACATATTAAGTACGTTTGGAAAAGTTTATATATAAGTCATTTGAACTTATCTTATGACATAAACGCTAGTGTAAGTTTTTGAAATTGAAAGAAGTTTTGAAAATAGTTTGTCGTGTCTATAAATTGTTTTCGGCTTATCCTCTTATTTCCTTTAACTTGAAACAGGGACAAAAATACCCTAAAGAACTGCACTAGCACCGACATATTCCTGGAATGATAGTATCCACTGCAGCAGATGGATTCAGCGTCCTTATGCCTTCAAACATTTGACAGCACCCTGTCATCAGATGGTGTTTGATACAGGTCATTGTTGTTCAGTTTTCAAGCATGTTACCATGGAGTTATGCCAAAGAAATTTTGATATTTGTTTGTGCTATGGTTTGTAATATTTGAGTTGAACGTTTTCAGATTGTTGTGGAAGCTAAGCTGAGATATTATCATTATTTATGCAAAATTTGATTGCATTATGTTTCTTTTCGATTAAAATTTTCCTTGTTAATGTTAGATTATGATAATGAGCAAATTTTCTGCTGTGTCCATTTTAGACTCATCTGTTTTGCAATTTCAACAAAAAAGTTGGGGTAACATCATCCCACATCTATGTATGTCACGAATCACAATTTCTATCGACCTAAAATCACAACCGTCCCGTCGTGGAAAGGTGGTCATTGAACTGGTGACGGAACGACATGAAATATGGTGGTAGTGGCAAGAAAGATATCGACGAGGTTGTCAATGCAGAACAAAAACTGCACCATCTTGGTGGTTTAGTGCAGTCTTGTAATTTGAGACCAATAATTATAAAAATTCAAAATAGATTAACTTAGATAAACTTGTTAATATAATTAAACGCAATATGAGCTTTGTTAGTTGAATTAGCATTTTCAACAAAGTAGTATCTGATTTAACTTCTCAAACACACTTCATCATTGCAAATGTATTTTTAGCAAAGTACTATTTGGTTTAACTTTTTAAACACATCATCAACCCAAATGTACTTTTTAGATTTTGTACTATTCAAATATATTGTTTTATCACTTTTTTTCATTCCACGCACTTTTTCACCCACTCTTCTCACTCTTACCCATTAGGACAAAAAAGATAAATAAATTGGTATCATAACCTTTAAGAAAAATGTTAGCAATGCACGTTTTAACACGCACTTTTCAACAATCAAAGAGAGTGTTTTGGAAAATATGTATTAAAATGTGTGTTGGTAGCATTCCTCTAACCCTCAAACCATTTCCATTTCTTCTTCTAGCAAAGTTACAATTTTTATTACTCAAATTTCATTTTTATTGCATGAGTAAATATTAAAAAAAAATGATTTACTTCTAGCAAAGCTACCATTTTTATTAGAATGATTGGGCGTGCGTTGTTGGAACCATTTTTGCTATCACTAGCAAAGAAATCAAATCCCATAACACTAACACAATGCAATCAAATCCATGCACAACTCATAATCACCCAATTCATTTCACTGACCCATTTAGCAAACACCCTTTTGAGTTTCTACTCCAAATCTTCAAACTTTCACTATGCCCACAAACTGTTCGACAAAATGCCTCACAGAAATGTTGTCACTTGGACAACCTTAATTTCATCACATCTCAAATATGGGTCTGTTTCAAAAGCCTTTGAGATGTTCAATCACATGTGTGTATCGGATGAGAGACCGAATGAGAACACTTTCGCTGTTCTGCTTCGAGCTTGTGCCAACCGTGAACTTTGGAGTGTTGGTTTGCAGATTCATGGCTTGCTTGTTCGGTTTGGGCTTGAGAGAGAAAAATTTGCTGGGAGTTCTCTTGTGTATATGTACTTGAAAGGTGGCAATGATTTGAGGGATGCGTTGCGTGTTTTTTATGGATTGTTGGAGAGAGATGTTGTTGCTTGGAATGTTATGATTTCTGGGTTTGCTCAAAATGGTGATTTTTGTATGGTGCAAAGGTTGTTTTCTGAAATGTGGGAAGTGCAGGGGTTGAAACCTGATAGAATCACCTTTGTTAGTTTACTCAAGTGTTGTTCTGTGTTGAA
>Ga0315915_1000945_pt1 | contig 33294 bp, 18 predicted proteins | sample MpolbnodulesMG_FD_207738 | JGI IMG/M metagenome (GOLD analysis project Ga0315915, IMG submission 207738) | Medicago polymorpha root nodule microbial communities from Los Angeles, California, United States - branched nodules | ecosystem: Host-associated > Plants > Roots > Nodule | place: USA...
AAAGCAATGCACACGTGGCAGCTTTCAAGTGCCACGTCAGCATTGACCGAGTCAAAATTGGTCTAGGGGGCCAAAACTGCCAAAGATCCAATACATAGGGGGCTGTTTTGTATTTAAATTAGTTAGGGGGCCAAAATCGCAACTTCTTAAAACATAGGGGGCCAAAAGTGCAATTAAGCCTTTTCTTTATCACTCTCATTATCATTTTTTTAAATTTTTTTACCACTCATTATTTGATTGTTTCATTGAACATCTTTCGTTATGTGACAAATGAATATTTGACTAGGCCTGGTGTTGTCATACCAACATGGTGTGTGACATATAATTGAGTTTTTTTAATCATGTGGTAATATTTAGCAGAAAAACAGGTAACAAAAAAAGAAGTTACTAAAAAAAAGTAATCTTTTATAATAACCAATACTTTTTCAACTAAAATAACCAATACTCTAAGAAATAAATAAATATTTGAATAAGTTCTGATAGGATCCAATGTATTAGACCATCTATAATGGAGGGTTCTTCCCCTATTTAATACCAAATTAAATAAGCACCTCCACTGTAACACCAATTATTTGGGTGCCTATGTCCTCGTGAGCTTAACTCAGTTGGTACGGACAATGCATAATATATGCAAGGTCAGGGGTTCAAACCCCAGCCACCACAAAAAAAAAATTATTTGGGTGCCTATAGAGATCGGTGCTTTTATAGGCATCATCTCTCTCCTATTACATGTGGGTCCCACATACATAATTAATTGTAGATTTTTCCTTATTTAGTTATTATATTATTTTAATTGTAAAAAAATAAATTTAATAATACTTACAAGTGTTATATTTAATCGATCAACTATGAATTTTCAATGAAAGACTATTTTTTACTACATCAAATAATTTATTCATGTTAAAGTTAAAAAAGAAATCAAGTGTATGTAATTTATTATAATTTGATTTTTTTTGAGTTTTAGTTTTTTTTAATTTTTGAATTATTAATAAAATTAAAATAAAATCACTTTTTTTTATAGTTTATAATGAAATTAATTAATTAAATATTTCAAATTTATATAATTATAAATAAATAGATAAATTATTGTTAAAATTTAATGATATATAGTTATTACTAGGACCCATTTAATAATTTATCTCGGGTGCTGGGTTAGAAAGTTTAGGTGCTTATAATATATTAATTATAAAACGAGTGATGTGTATAGTCGGGACCCGTTTAAGCACCCAAACGAGGTGCTGCATTGTTGATGGTCTTAGTGATGATATGATCGCACATATATATTAGAATAAGTTATTAAAAATATAATTGAATAAAAATTTATTAAACAACTATATATTTTAGATTCGTTTGTATATTTTAGATTTTATAATTTTTTTTTGTATATTTTAGTTTTCTCATAGATATCTGGGTTAAATATGTTTTTGGTCCCTATAAATATGTAAACTTTTCGTTTTAGTCCCTCTAAAAGTTGAAGGAAAATTTTAAAGAGAGTAAAACGAAAAGTTGATATATTTATAAGGACTACAAACATATTTAACCCTATATAATTTAAGGCAATATTTATGGTATTTTTCAAGAATCGTAATATTCTTTTGGGTTATTCTATGATGTGGGCAATCCATGGTTAAAGAGTTTTCTTCTATGTTATTCACATATGTCAATAATATTATATGGAAAATGTTAACTTGTGCCCTTAAGACACAAGTTTAGAAGACAAATGTAGAAATAATGGATTGAAATGCGTGCATTAGATTTAATTTTTAATGTTTTAATGAATTGAATGTACAAAGTTTAAGAGAATATTTCTTTATTTGAATTTCTTAACATGTGTTCTAAGGGCACAAGTTAACACTACCCATATTATATTAATAAAATCATCTCTGTTAGAAAAAAGATTATCATTATGTTTTGTTTAATATGGACCCGATTCAAAGGTGGACCCTCATATGTTTCATAAGTTTTAATAAGATATTATTTTTGTTCTTCATTTTTTATTATTTTAAAAAAAATAATTAAAATGGTAAAGGTCGACCATTATACCATATTTGAGTTTTAATAAGATATTATTTTTGTTCTTCATTTTTTACTATTTTACAAAAAAATTATTTAAAATGGTAAAGGTCAACCATTATACCATATCCGAGAGATCCATATTAGACACACTCTTATCATTCAACTGCTTTTTATGATACATTTTATTGTGATGAAGATTTGTGGTATATTGTATTAGAGGTATCAGTTTTAAATCAATATATCTATCAACTAGCTAGGGACGTCAACAAATATCCACAAGATACAAATACTCATATTTTATACGTGGATACAAAAAGGATCATCTTTGATATTTTAGGTCTCTTATGCTAACAATTTCAATTTAGCAAAGTTTCTGCAAGTACATGCAACAGTAGTAGCATAAATACTTAATATTATATATTCTATAAGTGAGATATGCATTAAAAAAATAACTAAATATCAAATTCCCTGCTGCCCCTGGTTCCCTAAAACTTCTTATGTAAAAAAAACTAGAAATGCTAATAACACTTTTTTTTAACACTCTCTTAAACATATACTCTTTTATTGGGTGAAACCAATGCATGTCCCACAACTTTAAATGAGTTTTATTTTTAAAATGTAGGACCCACATTAATTTAACCCAAATAGAGAGCAAGTGTTAGATAGAGTATTCAAAAGAGAGTGTTGCAAGCACTACTAAAAAAATTAATGACGAAAAAATAAATTGTTGCCTTCGAAACAGGATCGTGGAAGTGGATTTGGAGTTTAGCTGTTCCTGAAAAGATTAAATTTTTATATTGGACGGTTTTCCATGTTGTTGTTCCTACGAGGTTATTGCCGCACAACAAAGGTATGCTAAACACTAATAACTGTCTGAAGTGCCTCAATAGTGGTGAAAGTATCATGCACTGTTTTGTGGGGTGTCCATTTGTTAAACATCTTCGGATTTGACAATATTAACTTCTATTTGGGGAATTCTATGGTTACCTGGCTCAGACAAGGCGCGTTTAACGCAAATAATAATTTATTCGTTGCTGCGCTTTGGTGGATTTGGTGCACATGAAATTTTTCGGCTTTATCCACAGATATAGGAGGTCGTTATGTGACATGGCATTAAGAGGGAGTATGGTCGTTGTCCTAAACGTTGATGGCAGTAGTTTTGAAAATCCCAGAATATTTAGCTTTGGTGGCGTTCTTCGTAGGAATGATGACAATTGGCTATATAGGTTTGCTAGAAATGCTGGTGTTTCCACAAATCATACATGTAGAGTTGTTAGCTGTGTATCATGGCTTGATACAGATATGTGATTTGCTACTCTAAATCGACTCTGGTTGTTCAATTAGTTTCAACCATGGTGAATCCTTGGCATCATTATGCGGAAATTATTAGTAATGTGCATGATTTATTGCAATGGAGTTGGCACGTCAAGTTAAAGCATTCTGTGAGGGAGGCAAGTTCGTCCTTTGATTTCATGAATAAATTAGGAGCTGCAAGAACTGAGATTTGGCATGAGTTTTTGGAACCACCAGAGGGCTTGCTTCCACAGCTACATGAGTTTTGTTTCTTTTCTTTTTGTTAGCTTCTCTTCCCGCCCAAAAAAATGGGGTCATGTGCGATCGCACACGCTAAACGTCATCAAGACTTTCATTGGATAGTAATATTATATGTTCTCTCTTCGTATGTGCACAACTATCCATCAATTAAGTATTTGTTAGATTTTGTGATATCTACAAATATTTACAGATATTCACAAATACATTTTTTTACATAAAAAATGAACTTTGTGGAATAATCTATAATTATATATAATTTATTCAAGATCTTTTGACAACACAAAATAATATTAAAATCACTTATATTAATTTTTTTTTAGTTTAATATATTAATATTTTATTATTTTTAATGCACACCAAACAAAGAAGTTTTGTCAATCTAAACCTAATGAACTCTGCAAAAATATGGGAAATAAAAATTGCACTCCAAAACGACGAGCAACATAATATGGTCGCTCTTAGATGATGACATCACAAACAAAAAAAAAAACCAAATATATGTTAAAAAAATCACTTATTTAAATATATTGAGAAGATAAAACGATTACAAGGGGTGATTTAAGACCCAAAATCACCCTTCTCCTAATTTTCTTAATAGAAAATTATTTACCCGTGCTTGGCACGTGCTCCATACTAGTTAAAAAACATTCAAATGTGGAATCATATTGGTAATTATGTACTTGATAAAAAATAATTGGTAATTTGTGTGGAAAAAATTAAATATTTATGATCTTGGTATGTAAGAAAAAAATTAAAATGACAATTTAGACACTGTATTAACTTGATAACATTTGCTCAAAAAAAAAACTTGATAACATGAAATTTATTTATGAGATTATTGATATGCATTTTCGAAGTAAAAAAGTTTTGCATTTAATCATATTTCACTGCGTAAGATAAATACTTATGAGATTTGTTAATATGACATACAAAGTTAGTTCATCATTACTTTTTCTACATTATGAGTTTTTCGCGGCTCTATACAGATTCTAAAATCTGAAATGTTTTAACATATTTTTAGAGGTTTTAATGAGGTGTTTATGCCAGTTGAATTATATATACGCCGAACTGGATAGGGAATGTGAGAAATCAATAATGTGGGAAAAGAAGGAATCAAATTATTTTCATTTCTCTCTTTTATTTGGGCCTTTAGATTGGAACCCATATTTTGTAAGCCCATTAATAGTAAAAAATTCATGATTCCTACTTTTCCCACCCTATTGATTTCTCGCTCGTCAATGCCGTTCGAATTATATCATCCGAATGGCATAAATACCCCATAAAAACCTCCAAAAACATGTTAAAATATTTTGAATTTTAGAATCAAAATAGGGCGTGCGAGAAACTCATAGTGTGGGAAAAGTAATGGCCAAAAATCATTTCATGGAAGAATTTAATTTGGACTTTCGCATCCCTTTAAGTAGTTTTGACTTTCGGGGCTTTAGATCGCATTTCTTTTAAATGAAATTCTTTTTTCTATTTAAGCCTCTCATGCGTTCTACATTTTTTTCAATTTTATCCCATTTGGATTCTAAATCTTGGAGTGTGTTTTAGGAATTTGATTCTTAAATCCGAACTATGCCAATCGACCCAAAATCTTCCTCTCACTCCTTCATTTCCATTTTCAACCTAAAAGAACTCCCAAAATCCCCATAAAATCCAAATTTCACAATGTGTAATTTTTCATATAAGGTTGCTTAAATATATTACATTTTTAATGTTTTCAACAACTACAAAATAGGTTAGTACACATTTGTTCTAATCTTTGTCATTTAATTTGCATTGTTTTCTCTTTGGGACTAATACCGTTTCAAAATGTGTTAAGAGATGCAAGATTGTTAATTTTATATATTTTTATCAATATTTTAGATATGGATAGACACTCAATCACAGTAGGGGTAACATTATGTCGATGACTTTCTTTGATAGGAAGGAGCGCCAAATGAAGCGCAAAGGCGAGAGAGGAGAACTGGCTCATGTGTCAAACCAGAGCATGTGCATGAGGCAAAGCTTGTGCATCATCCATTTAGGTAAAGCAAGAGGTACCTCCATAATAGTCGATGTAGACATATCCTGATGGCCCTTGTGAAATGTCATTCTTGTCACTCTATGTGGACCACATGACCAAACACATATGATAGGGAGATGTACAACACATCCTCCTTATTTATTCTAATTGATCTTATTATTTTACATTACTTGTAATTTATTCTTTGTTTTTTCAGTTCCACGACACACTGAAATGTGTCAACAATGGTAAGACGATCCTCAAGATGAATGCTTCAGAGAAGAGGTGGTTCACGAATGTTATAATTGCTAGTGAACTGGAGGACCTTGCCAATAATGGCTACACCAAATTGACCATGGCTGCTTGTCGACATTTTTTTGATAAGTTGCACTTATAGACATCTGACTACTATCTCCCGGTCGGGGAGATGACAGTGACATTGAACAACATGTCGTGTATGCTACAAATGCCCATCCAAGGTCGTCTGCTGGACCATGTCCCACACTTACCAGACATGAGGGAGTCAAGTTGATGGTGGAGTTGATTGATGTTCACATCATGGCTCATGCACGGTTCAACTTCATGGTGCATCGCACGATAGAGTGATAAGAAGGGTGATGTGTATTGGCTTTTCTTGGTGAGTACATTCATCTTCACGTACAAGAGCATCACAAATGTTGATGTGGTGTGCTTAGAGTATTATGGGGATCCAGAGATGGTGTGCGATTTCTTCTAGGGTACGACTTCCCTAACCTGCTTATATATAGAGTTGAATAATGTCTACATGTATAGAACGAACTAGTTGTATAGTTACATGACACTAGTTCAGGTAAAATAAATACATGATTATTTAATTAATTTTAAAAAATGTTATATTCGATGTTATTTACTAATTAGTATACCTTCTGATCACTAATATAAGCAAAGATTAACATTTTAGATTATAATAATGATCATATGCATGCATGGATATTCCATCACTCTGAGAGTCTTGGTGAATGGAAGTATAAGCCTAAGTATAACGAGGATCAGGACTCGCATGCTAATATATTCATTCTGCTAAGAGTCACCCGATCACAAGCCTATGTTACTTTTTCAGTTTTCTATATTTTTGTTCAAATTTTATTTGATGAATGTCAAAAAGATTTCATCACCAACATGTTTGTGTCGGATGAGTCAATGAGAAAGCCCCAATTTGTTCCTACAACAATGGATGCCATCGAATTCACAAAGAAGGTGAAATAGAATATTGTCATACCAAAAATTGTTTATTTGTCAAATTGATTTCAACCATCGCAGTGAGGTTTCAAAAATGTTTTGCAATCATGTGTATCACCAAGAATTTATTGTTCAATGGCTAAAAAACAGTCACATGTGTCGCTACCCCATGCCTAATTCAACCAGCAAATGATTAGACATTGTTATTGGATCCACATTCAAGTTATTTTTAGAGATATAATATATGTCAACTATTTTGTGATAATTTTTTTTTTTTTTTATCATATTCAAATTATATTTTTAATTTTTCTCTCTGTAGTTTTGATTTTCGTTCTAGTATATATATTTTTTTTTAATATATGATTGTTTTATAAGTTGTCGTAGAAATGATTGTTCAAATATTATTACTCTTATTTTTATCTTGTTTTGATAGGTGGAACCTTTAAGATGTCAATATAATCCAAATGTCTTAATTCTCATGTGATGTGTTTCACTATATTTTTTTTGCCTTAAACAATTATTTTATTTTGTTTGAAAAAAATATATCTTTTTTGGAATTCAAGTTTTGAACTTTAGAACTCTCTTATAATCTTTTCATTATTAACAATATACTAAAATTTACCAAATAAGAATAGGTTAGATGATTATATATTGAGTGTATCCAAATGTACGTCTCTTTTTCAAGCATAAAATAATATCGTAGTTTTCCATTGTGTGAGTCCAAATTTTTATGCTAGACCCACAATTCATTGCTAGATACAATTAAAACATTGATTGTGTAACTAGTGTTTAATTTTCTTTGATGAATTTTGAATTAGTATTATTTTCTCAAAGTCTCACTATTTTTTTAATTAAATTTTACAACTATAAAATACATAAAAAAATGTTATTGTGTTAAATAAAAGGTTCAAAACATTTAAATTTCGAATTGTCAACATTTTATGTGAGATTCGTTGTTAAAATCTTTAAAGAATGAACTTCCAGTCAAACAAGTATTTAAAATAATAATGTGCATTTTATTGATGTATCTTCCAAAATTTCAAGAAAATAAAATAAAAAGTTAGTCTTCTTTGGTGGAGGTTGAAGCTATAGAGGTGGAGGTTGATTCTTCTCTGCCGGTGAATATCCTCAACATCAATAAGAATGAAAGTATCACAGGTAGCTCTTTAGTTGCAAAGATTCATCGTCTTCTTCGGATCGATTGTGAGGTGGTGGTGCGTCACTCTTATCGAGAAACAAATCGGTGTGCAGATGCTTTAATGCTTTAGCTGATCTTGGACGTTCCTTGCATACCAATATTTGTTTTTATGAGTCTTGTCCGACTCGATTTAGTCATTTGGTAAAAGCTGATGCTTTGGGGGTTTCTGTCCCTCGTTTAATCTCGGTGTAGTTTTTTCTCCTTCTGGACTTTTTAGCCCTCTTTGTAATAAAAAAAAAAGTTAGTCTTACCAGTGAAGTATTATAGTTTATATTTATCGAACAATAACTGAAAGAATAGATTCCCTCAACAAAATAAAATTTGTGAAAGAATAATTTTTTTTGTTGGTGTTTGAGGTTCGAACCAAACCTTGCATATATTATGCATTGTTCTTATTAACTGAATTAAATTCAAGTGCACAGAGAATAGATAAATGAACACAAAAGTGTGTTAAAATAAGTTTTTTAATTTTTATTTTTATTTTAGCAAAAGTGTTTTCTTTTTTGACAAGATTTTTTTTGAAAGATTATTTTTTGACAAGTTGTAAAAATAAGTATTCAATAAACGAACCAGATGCAAATTTATAAAAACTTTACAACAATCAGACCATTGTATGATAATTCTCATTCTTATTTGCATGACTTATGATTCCTCCAAACGTATATATACTTACACATCCTTTCTTTGCAACAAAGACAACATAATTAACAAGCATGAAAAAGACAGCATATATAAATACAAATCAGAAACCTAATCAACAAACCCGCCATACTATGTAGAGCTGAAACTATGATGATGATGTTCCTACCCCAAACAAATTGCATTTTATAGGACTTACTTCACACACAAATACAATCAAAATAAAACTAATACTATACAGCGTCTAATAAAACACTAATTAATGAATTAATCAGTTTCATTTCTTACAAAAACAAAATAATCTATGAAATGGAGAACCTTCTCCTTCTAGGCTTTGTCAAATCCACACCAACATCCTCAATATGAGACGTATCTTTAGAACCATTCTTGAACGGATTCAGCTTACCCAATTTTTTCGACACAGACGAAAAGAATGTTGACTTTTTGACATCCTTTCCAGCTCCAGACGACGATGTTGTTCCGCCGTGACCATTCTTTTGCAAATCTGAAACATACATTTTCATTCTAATCAACTCCGTTCGCAACTCCTCGTTCTCTCTCACCAAAGTTACATCTGTTTGTAACTGATTCCTCTCTTCCGTGTCTCGTTCCACTGTTGCCCCGCTTCTTATCTTTAATTGATCGTAATACAATGCATGTAGCACGATCTGCACCGGTAATCGTTTGTTTTGAGACGCGTGAACACGCGCCTCATACGAAAGTTTAAGTGCATCCATCACACTGCACACTTTCTCCTTCTCTAACTCATCAAGGTTGGTGTGCACCTGCAACATCACAAATGATCACATGTTATGTAAAAACTATCGTCATAATATGGTTAGTCATTTCCATCTTATGTATAAGATAAAGTTGTTAAAGAACTTTCTCTTATATTTAAGATCGGAGTGAGTTCAAGGAAACATTTATTTCGTACCTTAAGATAAATATCGACAGCACGGTAAAGATCATCGTCAAGTTTTCGCGCGCCTTTTGGAATGAGAATGGCAATACCGTTGAACTTCGAAATGGTGAGTTCTCCGTAGGAAGCAATCTCGGCGAGGTATGCGTCAACAGTTTTTGCTACACGCTGCATGGCGGCAGAGCAGTTTTCTCCGAACGTGCTACCGGCGTTGAACACCGTGGTGCTTTTCTCCTTCTCGACGAATGCAGAGATGATTCTTCGAATGCTGTCAAGATCTAAAAGCCTCTCGCCGTCGTAGGTGAATGACAGAACTAAGAGATCGTTCACTGTTACGTGTTCAAGAATTTCAGCTATTCTCTTCTCTAGTTCGCGCTTGCACGTGCTAGAGGCGCGTAGGTAGATAGCACAACGGAGAAGACAGCAGAGGAAGTTGATCGGAAAAGCAGCTTTCTCCGATGGAAAGAGAGGGACGATGGATTGTAGAATCTCACGTTGCTCGGATTTTGTTTCTGAATCGGAATCTGTTAAATCAGATGACCGGAATTTTCCTCCACCGCCACTTCCACCACCGGTTTGATCACGTACAAGCTCCCGGAGCGTGCGTTCTGTGTATGCAATCAACGCTCCAGCGAGTGTTAAGTATTTCGCGCCACGTTGTTTCATGGCGGTGATAACTTTTCCGAAGGATTCAACGTCAAGTACGGCGAGTTCCTCCGTCCACCAATTCGGCGGTGATCGGCTAGGGAAGTTTGCTTCATTGCAGACCTTTGAGCTGACGGCGTCAACACAGCGTTTCACGATGTTTAGATCGTCGGCGACGGGGAGAAGCTGACGGCATGACTTTAGAACGACGGCAGCGCCGGAAAGAGTTGTTAACGCGACCTGAGAAAGAAAACCTTCTGTTCTTCCGGCGAGGTTTTCGTCGCAATACTCATCCGTCATCTGAAGGAACACGGCCGCGCAGTGCAACGACGCGACGTTGTTGACGGTTATCTCGAAGTTGACGCCGTAACAGAATTTAGCTGCTTTCTCAAACGCTTCTTGGCCGCCGGGGATGTCTGAGAGGTCTAATCTGGTGAGTTCGGATTCGTTTGATTCCATTATCAGTTTTCTGATGTAGTTGCTCTTTGCCACCAGCATGAACTGTTACATGTTGAGAATTTCATTAGTTAAACTTTCAACTGTTTTCCATTTCACAAGCACAAAACTATGAAGGTCTCGGTAACACCGAAGCTTCTGATTAAAGATGTGTTGGTTCGTTGCTTCTCATTAAAGATGTGTTGGTTTTTTTTTACCATTATATTCAATTATCTCATTTTCTTTTTCAAATTATAATTGGTGTGTCAGTGTCATGTCTGATGTCTGAATCCTCGTAAGTGATTCATATATGAAGGTCAATTAACAACAACAATTGACATGAATAATAGTAGTTTTAATACCTTGTGGAGAGAATAAGTGGCTTCTTCAATTGTAACTATAACATCACTTGGGATTTCTTGAGAGAAAATCCTGAAATAATGCAAGCAACAAATTGAATATAAGATTGTACACTTGAAACTAAAACAACTATGGGTTTGAAAATGAAAGAGAGAAAGAGGAGAGTAGTGATGTTTGTTTACCATTGCCCTGTTCTCTCCATGGCAAGAGAGAGTCTGCTGGGATTAGGATTCTCCATAAGCTTATGTATTTGTTTTTCTTTTGGTCTGAATTTGTTATGTGGTTTGAGAAAAACAGTAGTACTGGTTTATATGGTTATGGTAGATTGTTGTAACAGGTAATGTAGAACCCCAGTGGATTAACTTCATTGTTATGAATTTATGACTTTTGTCTTCATGACATGTAAGTTTGTCACTGTGGTCCAAGACACAAAGTTGATATGTTTCCTTTTCACTTAATAATTGCCGTTATCTTGCTTGTAGTAAAGTGCTTTCTTTTTAACTTTATGTCCCTAATTCCCCTGCTCTAATCTACTAGCAACTTCCACAGTCCACACGTTTTTAGGGAAAGTTTCAATTCAACATCTAGAATAATTGGCTCCATTGGGGGTCTACTGATGTTTACCTTGCCCTTTACGTTTACTCCAATCTTCATTCTATGTTTTTAACCATACGGAATTAGTCTAATGCTTGTTTAGTATAACAGTGAATTTGTAAAATTTACTGTGAACCACCGTGATTTTGTAAAAGTTACGCTCTGACTTTTGCAAAACATGTTTTATGTGATTTTGACAAAATCTTCTATCATTCATACCATACATACACTTAAATGTCTTTAAGAAGATGGTAAATATAAGTTGTCAAGATTTTAACTACGATTCATATAGTTTATGAATGCTTACGAACCCTATATGTAGCTTTTCTTCGTTGGATGTATGAGAGTTTGGAAATGGTCCACTTTGTTTAATATTGTACTTCCTCCAATCTCACTTAGGAGAAAGTATTCATTTTTAAGTTAATTGAATAAATGATGTATGTGATACATGATATAAACCATATATATCATTTATTCAATAAATCTAAAAAGTCAAAATTTACTTATAAATGAGACCAAATGGAGTATATGCCATAGTTATTGGTTTGAAAAATATTTCTAGTAGCAACTAAAATAGTAGATTTGGCATATCAATATGGAACTTCCAAATAAAAGTATAATCTACATATTGTTGAATGTTATAGATATTTCTTTGGTGGTTTGATTAACCTGTTTATACAGTAACAGTTTATAGTTCAGTCAAAAAAGGTAAAAGATGCTTGCACATATATGATATTTTCAGGAGAAATTCTCAAATCATATTAATCCATTTTCGTTTTTATTTGTTTATCATTATCCAACTTGTATAATTATTGTCATTTGATACAAACTCTATTATTATGCTCACTGATTTATCAATTATCATTTTGCATCGTGTATAATAATAGTAATTGATGTGATTTTAGCTTTTTTATCGTTTAACCTAATTAGGAAAAAAGGCACACCATTGATGGAGACAAATAACGACCAAATACATGAGGTCACTTTAACCCTGTATAGTCATGTTCACGAATTCATGGATACATATCACGTCTCTGTAGAAATATCCCTATGAATTTATGCATTCTTTAGACCGAAAAATTAAATTTAGAAGGTGTGACAAAATTTAATTTAAATCATACTCTTTCTTTAGCTTGCTTACCTTATCGTTCTATTCTCCTTTTGTGGTGGGATGTTGTGAGGGTTTGTTTTCATAATGAATAATTAAAGGTCTTTTCTATCATGAGAATATTGATACTTGCTTATCAAAAAACAAAAAAGGCCCTTTTGTGTGTTATCCTTGTAACGCAAAAGAAATTTCCCCCTGAATAAATATGATGATGTATATCTTTCATAAAAAGGAAAAAGAATATAATGTAGAAAATTCTTTTGATGGAATGATGTATCGAAATTGATAAGAAAAGAAAAAGATGCACACCTATTTTCCATCGTTTTAGATTAAAGGTTGTTTTATTTGTGTCATTCTTAATGTTCCTCCTTCCCATAGGAGTCTTTTTCTTCGTTTCGATGTTATAGAGAGTAGGCTCCTCCTATAGTTCCTTAGTATTTTTGTAATTTTATCTCCTTATAAAATTAAAAATGATATTTATATTATACCCTTTCCTTAACAAAATACTACCTCTCTTTCTATATGTATGATCCTTTTGCAAAATTTTAACATTTTTTTTTGGAGCGGTTCAATGTTCCCTCTTGTTAGAGCATCCACAATAAAGACCTCCATTTTTTAGTACTTAAATGAGTCTCACATGTACACATCACTCATTTATAATTTTTTAATAGTAGTATCTAATAAGTACTCAATCCCTCCAACTCAACATCTCACACAAAGTTTTTAAATGAGACCCACAAATCAACTATTAATAACTTTATACCATTACATAACAATTTTTTGATATTAAAAAGGTATGAGCCCCACTTAAGATTGGGGTCTTAAGTGAGACCCTGGGTCTTATAAGACCCTAAAAAATTTCTCCACAATGGGGGTACCTATTAGGTACCAAGTCTTAGACTTTCTTCAAATAACAAGATGCGTTAATTTGCACCAAAATAAAAAGATGTGTTAGTCACATAGAATTTAAAAAAAATCCTTTATTTTCTTACAAAAAAAAATCCTCTATTTTAATAATTGAAATATAATTGTAGGGTGAGAATGTATATCGTTGACAAATTTAATACAAAAACTATTTTTTTAGTTATTGCATATTAGTCTACAAAATCTTACATATAAAGACAAAAATAAGGAGTTATAAGATTGATTTTGTGGTTGGGAAAATATTTAATGAGTAAAGTGAAAAGATTGGTATCAAATTTGATTCATACCTCCAACAAATGTTAATTATCAAATTAACATACGAACATTCTCCCTTTCAAAAGATAGGAAAAATGTAGTATAAGAAAAAGAGATTTGAAAAGTCATTTTTTTTTATAATAGTCTAAATTTTTATATGCATTACCATGCATGCTAATTATAATGTTATTTAATATGATTTAATTTTTTTGGTGTCACAAAATAATTTTATGTCTCAAATTATCGTTATCTTTGTTCACCTTTTTCATAAGAATTTGTCATATTTTTAAAATGATGAATTAAATATAATGAAATTATATAAATTTACTTTTTATTTAGTCATAAAAGAGTACCATTTATGTTTTTATTTCTAATATATACAGAAATGTATAAGTATAAAACTGTTTTTTGTGGCTGAGAAATGTGGCAGCTGTAAGAGAAGTATAGCCAATAAAAATGAGTCAAATTGTCGTTGACTAAGAGTACATGCAATGGATGGAGGATTGTGATGAGACATAAATTAAAGTACATCAACATGAGAGTGGTAAAGTTGGAAAAGGAAGATGCATGGGGCAGTTGTGGGGCTTTTGCTATGTCTCAGCCACTCATTGAGACGAGTGGATATGACGTTTCCAAATGTGACCGCAATGCATACTAGGATATTAGTTTGCCACATCGGCTCAAAATAATTCTATGCCAACACGGATTGACAAAGCCATGTTTCTTGGCTAGTGGTTGATCAATAGGAAGAAAAATGTTTTGTTAACGTGTTGCAGTGTGTATTAAGACAGAAAAATAATAAAGAGATTATATGATATATGTGATATATTAATATTATGATTGAAATAGAGATTAAAAATAAAGAGGTACTGAATGAAGTCAGAGATTAGGAAAAAAGTTATACATTTTAAAATGAAGAGAAAAATAGAGTTACTGAAGAGAAAAATAGAGTTATATAATAGAAAGAAAAAGATAAAATACGATGTTGAATATGTGTATGAAAAAGTGATGTACTCAAATATCATTAGTTTGAGATTAAAGATAAGTACTATAATTGTTGCACCCAATAACACTAACAATGGTAGACAACCAGCACTCACTTCATTAGCTGCTTTATATTACCTTTATTTTTTTTCAAATAAAGGGCGAGCTTTATGTTTGTGTTGTAAACTAATGAAGGTGTCTTGATGTATTAGAGTATGTAAGGCAACTTAGAAGTGTCTCAATGCTAACAAAAAAATGTCAATTGTTCAACTTCATAGATTTATTCATACACACGGATGACCCAATCAATTTCGGTTCGTTCAAAATTTTATTCTATGTTATTTTTGTTGAACCAATAAAGCGCAAGTTATTGTCTCTCATCCATAAATCACCGAGAACCATCGACTTTTAAAAAAATACAACGACATTCGTCATCAAAAAAGTTTTAAATGAATTTTAAGTATGGTTCACCATAGACTACATGTACCAAAGCAATCAACTATGGCTTAAACACCACCTAAAAAAAAATCAACTGTGGCTAAAACAACTCTTTGAAGAGGCTTGTGGAAAAATGAAAAGAAACTACCGATCATAGGATCTATCAGAGTGACACTTGAGTGACATTGAGGCGACAATTTTATGTAATATTGACCAACCACAATGTCACGAATGACTTTCTTCTTCTTCTTCTTCTTCTTCTCCTTCTTCTTCTTCTTCTTCTCTCTCTCACACACACACAACTTTTGTTTTTTTTATACACTTGTGATATTCTGGTTGACCAATATCACATGACATTGACATCCTAATATCATCCTAGTGCTACCGGATCTAACATGCCATCAACACTTTCTCTCATCAAGCATTGTAAGTAAAAGTACCTCTCTCTATATATATTAAAAATAATAAACTATAATTGATTGCAATCAAATTATTTGTTATAATAAAAAAATTATTTATGTCAAACTGCTGTTCTTGAAAAGAGTTCCATAATGATATAAAAGATACGGTATCAAAATATAAAATATATATTATTTGAGAGATATTTTAGAGACATTAATTGTTAAACACCCACAATGTAAAGTATTGTACACATACACATATATCTAAAATATAAAATAAAATGACCAAATTTAAACGGTTAATAAGCTTTATTAAATAATAAATTATTTATGATAACTATTTCAATTCTTGTGCATAACAAACTGAAGGGCTAACACAAAAAAAAAAAAAAAAAATTCTATATAAGAAAGTTAAAATAACGACATAAATGTTATTTCCTCCATCTCATATTAGATGACCTAGTTGACCCCGACACACGTATCAATGCATATGTTTTATCTTTGATATCTTCAATTCTCTACTAAAAAAAAATTATGAAAATTGTATATTTTAAAAATATTCATCGAGACGAATCCAACAACATCAAACATGATATTATAATTTATTCACCTGTTTTTGTCTTTTGGCAGTGTTGTGCTCTTTTAGAACCTTTATTGTACATACTCTTTCGTGATCCCCCTTGCACGCCTTGTGCAGGGTAAATCACCGTATCTAATATATATCATTTTTGTTTGTTAAAAAAATAAAAAATATGGTCAAAATATGTTTAGTCTATAATGTATATTGTCAACTAGGTCATCTATTGAAGAATTGAGAGAGTATATAAAAAAAAAAAATCTCTCCATGCATGACACAAGAAAGAGAAATAATGACATAAATTCAAATATAGAGATAATATTTGAATTTATGAGAAAGAGAAATGATATTTGAGTACTACAATCACTATATGAGAAAGAGAAATGATATTTTAAAAATTATATTATGATAACTTTCTCTTTCATACTCACATTGTATTTTTACTGCTTTGGTTTTTGTGTCAATACTCATAATTTCTTTGTATATTTAAGCTGTCCCTATAAGTTGTCAACAAAATTAGTTTTTCAAATACTCACTCCGTCTCACAATTATTGCATCTTTAACATTTTTTCTTTTTCTCAAAATAATTGTCATTTTACAATACTAATGCAACATTTATTATTTTTTTCCACTATTATACCCTTATTTATTGAATTTCATCTAACTTATCTACTCCACTAACTACAATTAATGAGAGTATTATAGTAAATGTTACTACTTCCGTCCCTAATTATAGGACCCTTTTGCTAAAATTACGGGAATCAAGAAAATGAATATTTATATTAAAGTTGTTTGTAATCACTATTGTTTTTACAATTTTATCCTTACGAGAAAATTAGTTTATGTTTTCCATATGCTATTTATTGTTAATTGAAGAAAAAGATGTATAATAAATAGGGGCATGTATGTAAAGAAATAATTACTGTAGTTGGAAATAAAAAATAGGTCTTACAAAAAGGGACAAAAAAAATTCTCAAAACGGTCTTAAAATTAGGGACGGAGGTAATACAAGTTTGACCAATGAAATCAATACAATTAATCATTTTCTTAATAATCGTGCAAAAATCTTAAACAACTAATATTGTGAGACGGATGGAGTATAACTTCCCTATGTTGTTCAAATAACACATTTCTACGTCAAAGTTGAAATAACTACATAAATTCAAATATAAAGATTTCTTTTAGGAAAAATTCAAATATGAAGATGGAAAAAAATGAAATAAAATTTGGCCGGTTTTTCTTTTTCATCTTTAATTTCTGTGTTGTTTCACTTTTATTTTTCTTTCTAACAGTGAATTGAAAAAGAAAATACAATCAAAAAAATGAAATAAATTAGACACGAATTTCGCAGTGGCATCTCAAATATTTATCTATTTCTCACATTGTTGATTAATATTTTCATGTACTAAATTTTCAATGTCCATCCCAAATTTAAACGTTTACCTTGAGTTGCTACAATTTTATTTTCTTTATAATTATCCATAAGATTTTTTTTTTTCCTCCCTGAATTAGACCATGATGACAACAACTTACAAAGATCGTTTAAGGATATTTTAAGTTCAAAGAAATATCTGGCTAAAAATATCAACTTGCATGCTTTCATGACTAAGATTAAAATAATATCAACATAGATTAGTCTATTTTTTGACAAAACATCGGGTCTAGTCTATGTTGGAGGAAACAAGATTTTTTGTTGTTTGATGATAGTAATAGGGGCAAAAACATTCCAGCTAGCTTGGATTGGATCGAAATAATTTGGTTTGGATCAAAATTTTGACATCTAAGTAAAATGTCAAGGTTCTTTATATTTCTACCGTTAATGCAATGACTTGATCGACGTTGATTCGACAAAAACAAAAGAAAATGATCATAAGTTGAATTTTGATCACACCATTTTTATTATTATTGTTAGAGTTTCCAATTATCCTCAAATATTGATCCACTAGTACATCATATGAAACTCTTCTTCACCCTAAACACGTCATTTGTGAAGTATAGTAGTTGATTACTATAACCACTAATAATGCGCACAATCTTGGGATTCAGACCGTTTCTTCTCACATCTTCCGTGAAGGAAATTGCTGCGCAGATAAGTTGGCAACGTTGGGTCACTCCATATCCGGGGAGCTTTGGCTTGACAATCTTCCAGTTGAGGTGAAACTTGAGTTTTATAGGGACAGATGCGGCTTACCTAACTATAATTCCCATAATTTTTTTTTGGGTTGTTTTCTTTCTCTGTTTCTGTTTTTGTTTTCTGTTTCTTATTTGGTGGGTTTTGGTTTGGTCCCCCCACTCTTGTAATTATTATTTTCCCCTTTTTTTTAATAAATTTTTCGATGTTGCCTCCTGATGTCTGTCCTTTCTCCCTACTTATCAAAAAAAAACTATAACGACTAATAAAAAAGTTGAAATAACAACGAAAATTTTAGATGATGACAACAACTTACAAAAATCTTGTAAGGATATTTTCAGTTCAATGAAAAATCTGGCATCAAATATCAACTTGCATGCTTTCATGGCTAAAATCAAAACACTATTTGCATAAATAAATGGACTAGTCTATTTTAGGGCAACAAGATTTTTTGTCTGCGGTGATAATAGGGGCAACAAATATTTTAGCTAAATTGGGTTGGATCAAAATAATTTGGGTGTTACTTATGTCCCCTCCTAAAAATATCTATATATCTTTTTCTTTTTTCTTTTTTTCTTTTCATTATGTAAATATCTACATACAACATTAAGTAACGATCGTCTGTTGCTAACTGTAATGAGATTCTACTTGATGTTGAGAATCTATAATGTGGTACTTGGATGTATCCAATTATCTTCATTTCATCATATTTAATAATAAAATAACTAATTTTCCCCTAAAAAAAATATAACTAATTTACTCACACCATTCAATTTAAAATAACAACTTTTTTTTTAAAACATTGTATCAAATTTAAATTAAATTAAATTTTTTTGTTACAATTTTTGTTAAATTGTTAATCATATTTGAATATAGAGACGAGATCGACATTCAAACACGTTGTTCCATGTAGTACTTTTGGACCAAGAAAGAAAACGGGGAAAGTATTGCCAAATAATTTTGATACCAAATTTTTATTCGTTAAATTCACGTATGGACTAATAAAAGAAAATGTCATCTAGATGATTTTATTTTTTTGGGGTCAAAATGTCATTTATACGATAAATCAAACACATTATTTTTTGACGAAAAATCAAACACATTTTAACGACTCAAGTTGATAATCCTCAACCCTATCCATAATCCATTGAGAATCCAAAAGGAGAGTAATATTCCAAGTTAAAAAAAAAAAAAAACAAGAGCGACTTTTTAACTATAAGAGTATATATATTACGTAAATTTTATCATTTTTCTATGGCAAGTTGGATAGAGATTGATAAATACCTGTGAAGAAGGATATCCAACGAAGCGAAAATTGGACATATCGATAAAAACATTCCACTTCCATCCATAACTGTATTTTTTGAGCAGTCTATCTCCATCACCCAATCTTATATTTATTAGATTGATCCAATATTTAAAATAATCACAACAAAAAAAACTTCAATTTATCCATAAATAGGGAGAAGAGACGGAATAAACCCAATTCTATAATAAGAAAAAACGTGAATACCTTATAATTTATGTTCAATTTTGTCTCATATTATGTTGTGTGGTATTCGAAGATCTCAAGATGATTTTATCTTTTTAGGAGAGTGCTTTTATCGCAAAATGAATTTATCTTTTTAGAAAAATGATGGGAGAGAGTTTTTTAAAATGGTTATACAAATATCACTTCTCTTATGTGTTGATACTGTTAGAGATTAGTGGGGTGTCCATATTGGGGTCTTGTGGTTTAGGGTGGTTATACCTTGTCCTTGTCGCTCGGTTAGGGCGTGGGTCTCTAGTAGAAGTTGGGAGGGGGCCAAAAGCTTTTATTTTTGTCCGGCTTTGTTGGATTTCACGTGGATGTCATTGACTTTTGGATCATTGGTACCTTTAATGTATTTTAGATAAGAGAGAATGATGAATGAATCTTTAAAATAAATTATTTATATGAAGGAGAATGATCGAATAAGAAAGAGACATGAGGAAAGGCATAAAAAACCAATGATACCCAAGTGAAATCCATATTTATTTTTTATGGTGTTTTATTCATCTTTTGTATATTTTGTACTTCTTATTATCTTAATCGGTTCTACTTTTTACGCTATATTTATATAATGAATTTAGTATATATTAAATGAATAAAATTAAGTTTCAACTCTTTAAGAAATAAATTTGAACAATTTTCAAGACAAAATTTCTTTATTAAATTCCTTAACATGTGTCAGCAATTTCCTTATATTATTATCATTGCCATTAAAAAAACATAACTATTTAATAAAAGTGGAGTTAAGTTTGTTGCTATAATCAATTTTATACACCAGTGAAAGGTCAAAGCTGATTTAGCATAATGACATCTTTGGTAATATTTCACAACAAAGATCAATGACAAAATTGAGACACATAAGCACTCCGACGCCTCAGCAACAAGATCATCGACCACACACTCTCCTTGTTGAACTATGAAAACGACCAATAAATACGAACATTTTTCTACGCAAGCAAACGAAGATAGTACATTGGAGAATTATGAAACTACAAAATCAATCACAAGCCATTTCTCCGTCGTTTTATCTTACAACAAGGTAGTATTAAAAGAGTTACTATAAAGAACAATGCAAATTAGCTTCACTATTCAATTTACAAGCCAATGTAATTCTCATACTATCAAAACCATATTTACAAAAACAATATTCTTTTTCAAAATCTATCTTGGTCTAATGGTAGGTATGTCACCACTAACAAGGTCACTACCTAAAATATCTCCTGAAACTATAAAAGGAGTCTTTATATTAGATGATGAGGGTTGTGAACTGAATGTGGTACCAGAATCACTTAAGTCATAATCGGCTCCCTTTTTGGTATGGTACTCGGGCATCATAGACAATATGATTTCAAGCTCTCTAGCCACTTCTGCCATTTTAGGCCTTTCATCTGGTGCATCTTTGCAACACTTTAAACCCAATTTCAAAAGCTTTTCCACACACTCAGAAGTGTAAAATCCCATTCGGTTATCAACGATCGAAAATACTCCACCCGATTCGAATGCCAGTTTAACCTAAAAAAAAATGTGTTAATCATTATGTTATCGTAATACTTTAAGCGATGAGTAATGGTTAAGGAACATTAATAAGACATGTACAACTGTACAATGGAGACAATAAAATCGTAACTCATCGCTTAAGGAACATTAACCTAAAACCAAGACATACCTGTCTAATAATATTTTCACCATGGAAGATTGGTGGCTTTCCAGTCACAAGTTCAAGAAATACAACACCAAGACTATAAACATCACTTTTGTCGGTTAACTTGTGAGTTAAAAAGTACTCTGGATCAAGGTAACCCTGCATGTTTTAAACAGTGAACAAACAAGGAAAATAAGTCATTGATAGAGTGACATAAAATCAACCAAACCAATGTATAAAAATAATTTCCAAACAACTAGTTAAATTTTTTTTTTTTGTATTTTGGTTTTATATATTTTACTAAGACTTCAAATCTTATCCTTAATACCAAATGATCAATTTTATCAAAAGTAAATATGTTCATGAAAACCTTACCGGAGTCCCCTTTACAACTGTAGATACATGGCCAGGCAAGTTGCCTTCAATATCTGGAACTGGAGCTAGTCTTGATAGTCCAAAATCAGCAACTTTTGCTATGAACTTTGAGTTTAATAATATGTTGCTAGCTTTGACATCTCTGTGAAATATTGGAGGATCAGCCTCTGTGTGTAGATAGACAAGACCTTTAGCTGATCCTAGAGCAATCTTCAATCTCATGGCAAAACTAAGAGGTTCTTTAGATTTAGCTGTCATAAAACATTAACTACAAAGTTAAAAGAGAAAACATAGAAGTCCATGATTTTTCTATATAATCAAATATCATGATTATTTTGTACTTCAGTTATTTTTTAAGATACTGTAGAAGAGGAAATTATTATTTATTAATGTGACACTAGTGATTATTTTACAACTGTCTGTGAAGAGATTTGAACTTTGTCCCTTGAGGTTACAAGGTCAAACTCTTACTATTGAGCCGATACCTCAGACATTTTTCTATTTTAAATAGGAACAAGGAAGAATAAGAAAATTGAAAAATATATTGTTTAGTGATACAGTTGAAGCCAAATATAATATATTGTTTCATGATACAGTTGAAGGTAAAAGCAATGAACACTATCACTAAATATACAATATAACAAACAAGATGACAAGAGCACAAAATGTACCAGAAAGGTGATCCCTTAGTGTCCCATTTGGCATGTATTCGTAAACAAGCATCTGCAAGCATAAAGCAACAAACCAGATTGAGTAATAAACTAGTCATAGAAGAATAGATTTAGGCACTGTTTGGATAAACAGCTTAACTCAGCCCTTATAGCATAGGCGCTTATCATATAAGTGCTTATGTATTCCAAGCTGGTCTATGCAATATACTTACATCCTCTACATCCTCTTTTCATCGAAACAGGTAAATGGAACATATGGAAATCTAAAGTTTAAATAAAAATCAAGAATGAAAAATAACTGAATCTTATTAATAACAAAAATTCATTAAGTACAATAGTTACCTGTTCACCATCTTCATCACAGTAACCAATCAAAGAGACAAGGTTGCGATGATGTAACCTTGATAGCAGTTGAATTTCTGTAAGAAACTCTCTCTCACCTTGCAGCGAACCTTCTTGTGCACGTTTTATGGCAACGACAGTTCCATCATGAAGATTACCTTTATAAACCTTCCCATACCCTCCTTGTCCAATTTGAGCAGATTGGCTAAAATTGTTTGTAGCCGAAACCATTTCTTCATAATTGAATGACCTTACACCATCAATTTTTATTGAGATCTTAGAAGCTGTGAAAAATTATAAGTCTGCTTTAAGATACAGTTCGATAAAGAAATTCATGCCCATAAGACATGATCAAAATAAAAAGATTAAATTCTTATGAAAATTGCTAGAGTAGAGAAGTGTCTCATGTGATTTATAGAGGACTAATGCTTGATAAAATTGTTCAAAACTTCGATGATGACCAACATCTCTATCTTTAAATAGAAGTTCAGGGTCCTCCACGTCCTTACAACCGAAACAATGAACTGATCGCCATTGGTTCGATTAAAACAAGAGAAAATGAAGAGAGATATTGATTGCTTCTCAAGTTTCAAAACATTTTCAAGCATTGGTCCACCGTAGACTATATGAGACATTTCCCCACGCTATATGTTGCCTCAATATACTCACATTTACGTCGTCTGGAAATTGTACGGTAATCTTTCAAGCGTATTTTCAATATAAGAATGGCAACAATTGCAGATAATGTAACTGAACCGGCAATTGCACCTAAGACAATTCCAGCCAATGCACCTTTGCTTATTCCTGAACTTGAAGAGGAGGAAGTCACTGCAGAAATAATAAGTAATGAGTTCAACTGTATTTATCGATGAAATATGGTTTGTAGCAGTATGCAGCAGCAGATTAATTATTGAATTCTAGTGACATTAAGTTTCTTGTTACTTACCATCTTTGTAAGGATCGAGGAGAACGAAATCTAGAAGTTCATAAGGTCCAAACAAGTCACTCTCATGGATATCCCATTCTCTGAACAGGTCTCTTAGCCGAATAACCTCGCTTTCATTGAAAGTATGAGAGCTTGTATCATCAACATATTCAGGAAAAAGCTTCAAGTACATTCTCAATCGACCTTCTTCCCACATGAAATTATTAATGAATAGCTGATTACTATGTATGTTAAGTCCACTTGCTAAGAAGCTTACAAATTCCTCCACATATGTAAGGAAATCTGAAAATCCTGGACTTTTCAACCGATAATGAATAAGCAATGGCACGGCACAGACACACTGTGCAGAGTATTCATAAGGAGGAGGGCATGGTTGACTTGGACAGCTTACAATGGAGTTACCATTCATATCATTTTCACTTTTAGATCCACAAAATTGAACTAAGGTATTGTTATTTGAGCATATAGGATTCCCCTCAAGCCTGAAAAAATGGTAATTTTTCCAAATGATAAAGTGACAAGTTGTCCAAAAAAAAATCATTATTAATCTTAAAGAAAACGATCAACAAGTTTTGATCTATATCATAAGGATAATAATCATAGTTTATTCTTCTTTTAGGTGCACCAGGGTATTCTTGATTTGGATCCAAGAACTAATCCCTCGTGGTACAAAGAGCTATTTAAGTTGACTTATGTCTCTTAACAAATGTTTTTCCGTACAGATTGATCTGCGATTTCAGTACTATAAACAGAAAATAAATTTATAGACATACAGCAGTGTGACATTTGGAGGAAGATTTGTTGTACTGCCTGATATGCTTGTAAGTTGATTATTTTGCATGTCTCTGCAGGTTCACAACAAATACATGATGAGTAAATCAAATCAACAAAATTAGGTAGCATCGATGCAGGAAAAATTACAAAAGAAAAAAAACACAAGAAGAATACAAGATGACTAAGAGAATGTGGTAGAGTTTCACGGTATTTAAATGCAAGTGGTAATGTCGAAATCCTAGGCTTGAATAATAGAAAGCTACTGCAGCCAATATTGTGTGTTTTTTGTTTGCGTTTTTGTATCGGTTCTTTTTGAACCAGGGTTCTAACAATATGCATGCTCCAAATTACAGATCTATAAGAGAGTAACGGTGCAATTATCATTGTGTGTCTTACAAGAGAAGTCTTTCTGTTCCATTTAAAGTTTTGTTCTGCCAAATGGAAGAGGGAACACTGCCACTCAGTACATTGTTTGCAATTGACCTGTCATAGGGCAATAAATTAAGAATATATTGATTATTGACTAAGAAATGTAACAGAATATGGTTCATAAGTAAGATAAGGTGATCTCATGTTAATGTTATTTGGTCTATAGTATACAAAAACATTTCATGTAGAAGAACAAAAAGGATGAAACAAAAGATAACTTACAATTTCTGAAGATGCGAAAGATCAGAAAAGTAAGATGGAATAGTTCCATTAAGCTTATTATTTGATAAATCACTGCACAAATTTCAAAGGTAAAAAATAAGATTATACAAGTTCATGCTATCATATTATTCTGAAGATTTCCCTTGGGAGGAAAATTTCTACATCGGGAATACAAATAATTGAATGAAGATACTATCATAGCAATAGAAGGCCTTACATGGTTGTGATATTTTCAGATAGCTTATTAGTAGGAATAGGTTCATTGAATTGATTAAGACTGAGGTCACTGCAATACAAACAAATAATTGTCAATAAAAACTTTACTATCAGTCTTAGACTGTTTCTGAAACCTATAACTCTAAATATTCACTTTTGGGCCTGTTTGGGTTGACTTATTTGAGCTTAACTGCTGATGTAAGTACTTTTGTGACTATTATAAAGAACTTTAATATGACATTTCCATAAGTTGCTTTCAGCTTATTTATATAAGCTCTCAAAGATAGCTTATGAAAACATCTTATAGCTAATATATGAAAACAACTTGACTTTATTTTATCTCTTGTTATAGAAGTAGTGTATGCATAAGCACTTATATGATAAGCTCTTATGCTACAAGCGCTTTACGTAAGCTGATTATCCAAACATTATACCACACTACCAGTGCAGCTGAAATGAGATGATTATCCAAACATTATCCTACAAATTGCAACATAAACTGAATTGAAATGAGATGAATGGACTTACAGATAGCCAAGGTGTGGTAGCCTGCTGAAATCAGGAATTGGTCCTGTCAAATTGCAGTTCCTAAGGCTCCTGTTTAAAACAAGTAAGCCATAACAGCATATAGATAGTAAATCATACAATTGAATTTTTCTCCTCACCAAACAAAATAATTTGTTTATAAAAAGTATCCTCTAAAAACACCTCTACTATACCAATACAATTAGGAAATGAAGAAATAACATTTCTTTCTCATTGAATGTCCTAATATATTATTTTGAAGAAATCATGATAATAGTACCATATTATACTAATTGATTCAAATAACTAAGGTTGTATTTGTGTATGACATTCTTTCTGTTCATTATGTTCTAATGAGTGATCAACTATCAAATATCATCCCTACGAAACAATATTCCATATTGTTTTCTGTAATTTAAATTTCTATGCACAAGAAATCACAAAGGTTTTATTATCTCAAATTGGCATTTCAAACTAAAACATTAAAATAATGGTTCTAGCACCGTGGTTTCACTCGTTATATTGGAATGTACTTAGCACACATGGTATCATCATAGAATGCACTTACAATTTCAATAATTTTGACATGTTGCCATAAGAATCTGGAATGCTATTTCCACCAAAGTTGTTGTTATCAAGTTGACTGCAAGAACAATAAAATACTTTAAAAATCTATGTGCAAGCAAAATATATTTATGCATTCAGTTAATACGGTTAAAGCAACAGACATTTAAAAAGAGGTTATAAAAGCTCTACTATGACAAAAGTAGCATCTATTCAGTTCTCATTCTCCTACACACTCTCTCAAGTCCAATTGTACTCAAGGTTTTAAATAGCAGTCGCTGTAACGGTTGCAGCCGTGTTGCAGTCTTTGATATTGTGGAGAACAGCGGTCAAATGTGGCCTAAATTGCGGCCAAGTTTGGTTTTGGTAACATCAAAAACCATTATGTCGAGGTCCAGATCGCAGCCCTTTATTTAAACTCTGATTATACTAGTCTCTATGTTTGAGACTCAGTGGCCACATGTCTTCTTTTTCTTTTATTTTCTTGATTTGTACTTCTACTCGAGACATATAAAGATTCACATGACATGGTAGAATCGTACATGTTATGAAAAAAGATTGAGCAACCAATATATATATTAACACACAGAAGAAGTGAAAATGTCTTTGATTTCATAAAAGAATATGTGCTAATTGCTATAATGACCTACAACAAAACGAGATTACAAAGATACGAGCACACATACATAACATAAAGAAAAATAAATCATACAGTATCTTTAGGCTTGGCATCTCAGCAAGCTCATCTGGGAGCTTTCCTGATAAATTGTTGTTGTCAAGAAGACTGCAGGTCAAGAGATACATTTTGTCAACAAGATATAGACATGACAATGAAGTATTAAAACTATGGTTAAATGTATTTTTAGACCTTATAGTTATAGAAAATTTTGTTTTCTATATCTACTTTTCAGTCTGAAAAGTTACAAAACAACATGCAGTTTTGTAATTTTTAGGTGCTAAAGAGTGGACATAGGGACTTAAAACAAAAATTGAAAATTTTATAGGAACTAAAAATATATTTAATCCTAAGAAAGTAAAAATATTTAACAGCCGACAATTATATTACTTACAGGTGAAGAAGGTTTCGTAAGCCAGAAAGCTGTGATGGAATTTGTCCACTAAGTGAATTGTTGTTCATGTGACTGCTCCATTAAGAGAAAAGATTAAAGCATTATTTTCATCATTCTTCTAAACAGAATAACAAAGCTGGAGAGAAATGTAAAAGAAGTAAAGTAGCAAGAGTAGAAAATGTTAGAACTGTATGAATCAATGTAAAGAACATTACAAGTGTTGTGCATTTGTCAGGTTTGCAAATGATAAAGGTATTGGTCCTGTAATATTGTTCTGATCAATTTGCATTCTGTTCAAGACTGGAAGATAGCCAAGCTCTTCTGGCAAATGACCTATTAATTGATTTCCATTCAAGAGCCTACAAATATAGTAGAAACAATGTTATCATTTGATACACAACGATTTTGTTTATGTACTAATATGTGGAACACTACTAAAAAATTGAAGTACCGACAAAAATTTGAGACAAAAAAGTATAATACATTTCTAGTTTTAGTGTCGCTAATATTTAGCATGAAATTAGACCGCGTAGAGGGATCTCAACTTACAAGAGCCTTAAAGTTTTGATCTTGCCGATTTCCTTTGGAATATTCCCAGTTATGTTATTCCACATAACGTCCCTTTGATGAATACAAGTAAAAGTTCAGATTAGAGGAATAAGGTAATTGAAATCTACCACATGATGCAAATGTTCACATAAATCAAATCTGTAATATTCTTGAGCAAAATTGAAAACTAGCAATAACAATATTGAAATCTGTTTATTTGTTACATGGTTGAGTTAGACACATGAATGCAGTCATATCTTACAATATTTCCAGATGAGATAAATTGCCAATTTCAGGTATCAAAGTTCCAGCCAAGCTCATATTCATTAGATGCCTACACAGAATTATTATATTACCATCAGAGTATAAGGGATACTTCGACCCACTTACAACGGAAAATCAAAATGTCATAAGAGAGAGATGAACGAAAAGCTGAGAAATACATTCCAAACTATTTACGCAATTAGGACTATTTCAATGGAAAAAAGAAATGTAACATACAATCGTTGAACATGTAGAAAGCCATCTTCTAATGTCATATTCGAGCACAGAACTCCCGTCCACTTGGATCTACATGGGTCTCCGCGACTCCAGCTGCTCAAATTTCCATTAATATCAATCAAATTGTCCCTTATGGTTCTCAATGTGTCAACTGCAAGTTAGTGAAAATGAAATCATCATATTAACAATCGAATATATCTCGTCGAACAAAACAATAGAATATATGATACACCATACAAAAGAGGAAGAAAAAAGTTACCTTCAGTAGGGTCAGTTCTCTGACTAGCAGCCAATAGAAAACAGCAGCAGAACAGAAAGCATAGAACAACTTCACACTTAAAGCCCTTCAAAAAGTACTTCATCCCACAAAAGTAGAAATTACCACACCTCTTAAATATCTATATTTGAACTTAGCAAGGTACTTTAATTTCTTTCCCTGATAACAACAAAACCAGTTAGAAAACATTCATAGCTATGCTTTAAAAAACAACCATGTTGGTACATGCTTCTAGCATGCTTTTATAAAATAAGCCCGCGACCATGATTTTGACCGCGACATCATAGTTTTATTTATTTATTTTGTCAATCAAAATGCGACTACGATTAAGGCTTCACAGGCATGATTTTCCATAATCAAGGATCGTGAAGCGACTATTATCACAACAACAACAATTTAATTAAAAACTTATCGTATAAGTGTTTATGTGTAAACTATTTATTTAACAAAAAGTTATATAAAGTTGTATAAGTGTTTATGTGTAAACTATTTTCATATAAGCTATAAGCTGTTTCCATAAGCTATCCTGAAGAACTTATGAAAATAAGATGGAAACAACTTATAGACATTTCATATTTTGTTTCTGTAAGTTCTTCTAAACTGTCTCACAAGTACGTATGTCAGTAGATAAACTCAAAAAAGTCAATTCAAACAGACTCCAAAACCTTACTTCTTTGTCAAGAAAACTCTGCAGCTATATCTATCGTACAACAACAAAATACCTGATGGAAAGTAGCACAAAAGAAACAGTGCAAATAGATCATAGTGATTTGGATGCATTTATATAGATAACACCAAAATATTTAATCAAAGTATAGAAAGATAAGCTTTGAAAATTTCTTAGTTTTTGACTTTTGACCAGGTCATCAATCAATGTAGTGGGAGAATGCTGCCATCACTTACGTTTCGTTCATGTAATGTATAGCTCTTAATTAATCAAGGTGAATGCATGAGTAAGATATTAAATATCACACAGCAAATTAAACATTGACAAGGAAGTGCATTTTTACTTTATAATAATGTGGTTGATCATTTTGACTTTCTGGAATCAGAAGAAAGAGCTTCATTTTTTTTTTTTGGTTAAATGAGAGCTTCATTTAATCAGTCATGAATTATTAATCTAATCTCTATAATATAAAGTGTTGGTGTGATTTGGTTGCCTGAAATTAAATAAATAAATGAAAAACAAATACTCTATCCGATTTATTTTAAATATCTCATTTATATTTTGCACATTTGTTGAAATAATGATCGGTTGTGTTGATTTCAACGATAACATAAATTACAACTTACAAATGAAATCCATTTATATTTGAAAGGAAACCAACTCTTCTTTTGTATATTGTTTCTTTATTTTTTTTATGGGTTACTTATTGTTCATTATTTACAATAATTCAAAAAAAAAAATTATTAATATTTTTTGGTTCAAAAATTTTAAATTATAATTTATAAACAAAGAAGTCAGATAACTACCTCAAATCTACGTGACAGAAGGTGACTGATTAGAATAGAAAGTCTTACCAGGGTTAATTTTTTTATTAAAGTCAATTAAATAGTTAAGTTTCGAAGTCGGTCAATCCACGTTATTTTTAAATAATTGTTCAATTCAAAAGAAATTTGGATGAAAAAAAAAGCAGGTAAGCGAATTTGTTAAACCTATGTGTCTATTTTTTTCAAGGAAGTAACCCTTCTCTACAAGTCACCCAGGAAGAATTACTGAAGCTTGAAGTTGTGCAAGTGGTCAAAGATAGATTGTCAGATGATATGCGTAACATATTGGAAGCTGAGTTCACAGAAAATGAGGTTTTCTTAGCCGCTAAAAATTTAAAGCCTCATGTTGTCCCAGGACCGGACGGAATGCTTGCTTTATTTTATCAACAATTTTGGAGTATAGTTGGAAAGGGTGTGACTTCTTTTGCTTTGAAGATTCTAAATGGTGGTGAAAATCCGAGCAACATTAATTATACATATATCTGTCTCATTCCAAAAAAGAAGAAGCTGAAGGTGCCAGGTGATTTTCAACCTATTTCTCTTTGCAATGTCATTTTTAAAATAATTACAAAAACAATTGCAAATAGGTTGAAATTGATTCTTCCGGATATCATTGAAAAATTTCAAAGTGCTTTTGTCCCGGGACGTTTAATTACTGATAATGCCTTACTACCTTCTGAATCTTTTCATTATATGAGAAAAAAAAGTAAAGGCAAGAAGGGGTGTGTGGCGTTAAAGCTACATATGTCAAAAGCATATGATCGTATTGAGTGGAATTTTTTAATTGAGGTGCTTCAATCTATGGGTTTTTTTTTCTTTCTAGAAATGGCAGAACTTGATTTTCAATTGTATTTCCACTGTTTCTTTCTCTGTTTTGTTGGATGGAAGTCCTTGTCAGAAGTTTAATCCTCAACGAGGCCTCCTCCAAGGGGACCCTTTATCTCCTTACCTATTTATCTTATGTGCTGAAGTTTTTTCTGGGCTTCTAAATAAGGCACAAACAGAAAAGGATCTCCATGGAATTCAAATTGTCAGAGGAGCTCCAAAAATTAATCATTTAGTTTTTGCAGATGATAGTTTTATTTTCTGTAGGGATTCTTTTCAAGATTGTCAGACCATTCTAGAAATTCTTAATACTTACCAACCTGCTTCTGGACAACTTATTAATTTGGATAAATCTGAAATCTCTTTTAGCCGAAATGTACCTGATGATCGTAAAATCTTGTTCCAAGGTTGGATGCAAATTAAGGCTGTTGAGTGTCATTCAAAGTATCTGGGGCTGCCTGCTTTTGTTGGTAGGTCTAAGAAACAAGTTTTCAATTTTGTCCAAGATAGGGTGTAGAAGAAGCTGAAAGGTTGGAAAGAAAAATTTCTATCAACTGCTGGGAGAGAAGTTTTGATAAAAATCAGTGGTTCAAGCAATTCCTACGTATGTGATGAGTTGTTTTCTACATCCGATAGGTTTATGTGAGCATATTGAAAGTATGGTTAGTAAGTTCTGGTGGGGTAGCAAACAAGATGAGCGTAAAATTCATTGGATTAAATGGGAGACATTATGTAAGGAAAAAAGAAAGGTGGAATAAGTTTTCGAACATTTCATGAGTTTAACCTTGCAATGTTGTCTAAACAAGGTTGGCGTATTATGCACAACGACGACTTATTGATCTCACAATGTTTGAAAGCAAGGTATTTTCCTAGAAGCAATTTCTTGAAAGCTTCAACTGGTTACTGCCCAAGTTATACATGGAGAATTATTTTGCAAGCACGAGTGGATGTTATTGAGAAAGCTGGTATTTGGAGAGTAGGAGATGGTCGCCTAATTAATGTATGGGAAGATAATTGGCTTCCTTATCAAAATGGGCACAAGATTTGGTCCCCTAAACCCCCTAATTGTGATATTATGTTTGTCTCAGATCTCATTCACCATGATATTCGATGTTGGAATGCTCCTTTAATTAATGAAATTTTTCTCCCTTTTGAGGCTCAACAAATTCTTCAATTGCCAAATTCTTTCTCTCAATCGCAAGATGACTTTGTGTGGGGCGCTTCACGGTTAGCTACATTTTCTATGAAGAGTTCATACCATTTCTTAAAGGCAAGGCGTGAAGCAGAAGGCTCACATAGCTCAATGCAAGACAATAATCACAAGGTGTGGAAAAAATTATGGAAAATAAAAAGTATTCCAAGACACATCCACCTTTCTTGGAGTATTCTACATGAAAAGCTACCAGTAAAAAATGAACTTTTTTAAAAAAGGAATAAGTAGCGATCCATTGTGTCATTGGTCAAAGCAAATATGGTTTGCTTCCTCTTTAGGTGTGATATTTAATTCGCATGATTCCAGGTACGTACCTTTTCATAAGTGGTTGGAGGAAAATATTATTGATGTCGATGTGGATATTATAGTCCATGTTTTGGCCTTGTGTTATGAGATATGGTGTGCTAGAAATACGAAATGTTTTGAGGGGATTGATGTTGATGTGTCTACCACTGTTCAAAAGACACAAAGATCTATTATGAATTTTAAAAGTGCAAGTACGGTGTTGATAGAGACACTAAGTGGAGGTCCAATTTTGCCAATATCTAATGTTCATTGGACACCTCTTTTTAGTGGTTTCTATAATCTTAATGTTGATGCAGCAGGTCTGATAGAAGGTGATAAGTGGGGTATTGGTGTTGTAGTGAGAGATAATGAAGGTGTTGTCGTTGCTGCTAGCTCCTGGCAAGTCTTTTCATTACCAGATTCAGAGGTTGCAGAAGCTTTA
>Ga0315915_1000946_pt1 | contig 33281 bp, 21 predicted proteins | sample MpolbnodulesMG_FD_207738 | JGI IMG/M metagenome (GOLD analysis project Ga0315915, IMG submission 207738) | Medicago polymorpha root nodule microbial communities from Los Angeles, California, United States - branched nodules | ecosystem: Host-associated > Plants > Roots > Nodule | place: USA...
TTCATAAGTTTTAATATTTTGATTTTGTATTAGGTTACAATTGGTGTGTGAGATTTGATTTCACACTTTTTTTTAAGTTGACGCGAGACTTTAGTTATTGAAGTGTTTTATCAGTTTAGGCAATGGTTTCACTGAAAAGTGAACCAACCCGTCCCATGAGCATCTTTATCTTACTTTGGTCTGAAATATGAGCAAAAATTATTTGAAAGGTTCATTGAATAACTGATGTATCAGATTTATATTATAAACGAAATGCATCAATTATTCAATGAATATGAAAAATAATCTTTTCTTATTTTGATATAAGAAGGAATACATATGTTAATAAAAATAACTTAAAACATAGAGCTATTTTAGTTTGTAATCTTTATATACTTTTTTTTTTTGGATTAGTCGGTACTTGAATCGGATACTGTGTTTAAAAATAAACATATTTTTTATAGGAAAATGTTAACGAGTGCCCTCAGGCACTCTTTAAGACATTTATATGGTAATTTTTTTGAAAATTTATGTAATCAATGCATCGGAAATTGAAATATTTGATTTTTTTATGGAATAATTTCTTCTTTTAAAATCCTTAAAGAATGTCCACAAAGACCCTTTTTTATAATGAAAATTTAAGTAAAGCGGATGATACCTCATTCTTGATAGTGTTTAGCCTTTTATGCGCTGAAGTTGAGGCATGAAAGATTCTTATCTCTTTTAGAAAGCCAAAATATTTTCGATCTCTATTTCTGGTAGCTATCTTCTTGAAGTAAAAATGGTAGCTAAATTAGGCTGCATGGTGAGCAATTTGCGGTAGTTTTCGTCAACTGCTTAATTAGATACAGAATGCTTCAATTTCTGCTCTTTGGTTGTTAATTTGCTTCCGGAAATTAGGGGTTATAGTTTTAACTTAGCCGTGATATTTGAAGGACGATAGTAGCGCCAATTTTTTTTTTCTCTCAAAAAAAAAGAAGTTCAGGCTCAAGTAACTAGGCATTGTTAAAACGAAAACAACCATGAGGTTGGCGCCGCGACATGGGATCAAGTTGGAGTAAGAGTGGTGTGTGATCAAAGATAGGGTGACATTTGGATAAAGTAACTGCCATGATGATGAGACTAGAACACGATCAAGACGTGCCTCTTTTGAGTCATTAGTACCTGCTCTTAAACCACATAAATTGATAACCAATAAAAGGCATGTCAAGAATGTTATAATCATGAACAACATTTTGGAATCCTCTTGTAACGGAAAAATACAATTCTATTAATAACATAAGTTTGATAACAATACTACATAAAAAGAATCTTACATTTTCTTAATATATGCCCACTTTGTTCCATTTTAAATGACATACTTTTAAAATATGCATTATTCCTATAACATGTTTTTCCCATATTATTCTAGTAATATATGAAGGTGAGAAAAACACAAGAAGGGGATGTTGAATTATGTTAGCTTTTTCTTCGTTTTCTTCTACTGAAGTCACTGATCAGAAGCAGATAGAATTCAACTTCTGAGGTGATGTTTAGAATCTAAATGCAGCAGATAAAAACAGAGAGAGAGAGAGAGAGAAGAAGAAGAAAGACACAAAGCAATTATACAGGTTCATTCCACAAACCGGAAGTAGTCATATCCCCCTTGCACTTCCAAGGAGAGTTCACTAAAAATGTAATATTTGATTACAACTGCTCACTGCTAAAACTAGCAAGAGACTTCAAACTACTCAAGCACAACTGCAAGAGGCTTCTTATGCTCAAGAACTTAATCAAGAGACTTCTATTCAAACAGAATTATAAAAAAAATTGTTTGAGGTTGAACACTTGATATACAATCAGTGGTGTTCACAATACAAATCAGATACAGACTCTTTAAGACTCTAGAATTTCTAAGATATGAAAGTTGTTAAGAAATTCTAAGTGAACTTTGATGAGGAATAATTTCAACAGAGTTTTGGCACTTGTAACTTGTTGTATGAGTCTCACAATTCTCTATGTCTTCACTCCTTTATATAGAGGTGTGAAAGAGACGTTGTATTATGCAGCACATCAAAAAGAGTCGTTTGAAGCTTGATCAAATCACCAATGATCTGTTGCCTGATTTGGTTATTGCCTTATGAAGGAGCAATTTCAAATCCATTCCAAGAATGGAGGAACACTGATGCAGGCACATCTTTTGTTCTTGTACAAGCAGACACAAAGACAGAGTTGTGGAGGTAGTGGTTGTACACTTCGTACAATTGTCCTTTTTCAACGTTCTCCAATGAATAAACATCTAATGCCTTCAAATTCTTTTGAATTAGCCGTTGCTACATTCTTCTGGTCTTATGCAATGATAGGCGTGATTAAATCATCATATGAACAACACTTGAAATTCTTCAGTCTTTCAACTTCTGATGATCTTTAGAACTTCTGATGACATCAACTTCTTATGGACCTCTTGTCTTCTGAACTTCTTGTCTTCAGAACTTCTTCTCTTCAGATCTTCAAGCTTTTCCTTCTTGTTGATTCCACTGTTCTCATTTGTTCTTCAATTCATGTGCTTTAAAAGAGACACTAAATTTTTGTCTATGGTCCTGCACACTTGAACAAATATTAGCATATCCAATTGACAATTTTTAATACCTTGTTATCATCAAAACTCAAAGGTTAACGTTAAACACATTTTGTTCTAACAATATACAAAGACAAATTATAGCATATAAAATGTTGTTGGACTTGTCTCGATGAATATTTTTTAAATATCAAATTTTTCATAATTTTTTCCTGATATATTATTAAAGATATTTAAGCTCAAAATTATGCATTGACATACATGATGTGTCATAAAATATGTGACGGAGGCGGTATAAAATATATGTATGTATATAAATATATATAATTCGCTTAAAAAATAAAATAACAGTATATAATTATTAATTAAAACATTATAAACACGTGTTATAATTAAATTTGCACAACACACGGATCATCATCATATACCCTTTTTTTTAGAGCAGATGACCACTTTAGTCCTTGACTCTACACATCAATGTCACATAGGTCCCTAACTCAAGATTGGATACAAATAAATCTCAGACTCTGCACTTCCGTTATCACTTTAGTCCCTGACGTTAAATAATTATGTTAAGTGTGTCATAGGGACTAAAGTGAAAGTAGAAAATTGTCACTTTAGTCCCTCAACCAAAAATCAATATCCTCAACTTGAATCTCACATCCCTAAATGTCATCCCTAAATCCCTTAAATTGAAAATCTCAAATCCATAATTTATTATCTTATTTGACAATATTAATATAACAATTTTTTTTTAGTTTTTGATCAAAATATAGCGTTCTTTTATTTAAAATTAAAAAATAGAGATTAATAATATCATCATTTATTTTATTTTGCACAATTAGTTGTTTAATACTATGGACAAAGCTTTAGCGTTAAACATAAAAATAATACATAAAACTTTCAATATAATTTATAGAACATATAATATTCAGTACATCTGACGAAAAAACAATCTACAATGTTTAAAAAAAGTCACTTTTTTTTTTACAAGAGAAAAAAGTCACATATTGGTGTATATTTTTTTTTAGGGATTTAGGGATGACATTTAGAGATTTGAGATTTAAGTTGGGGATATTGATTTTTGGTTCAGGGACTCAAGTGACCATTTTCTACTTTCACTTTAGTCCCTGTGACACACTTAACAAAATTATTTAACGTCAGAGACTAAAGTGATGACAGAAGTGCAAAGTCAAGGACTTCTTTGTATTTAATTCTGAGTTAGGGACCTATGTGACAGCAAGATGCAGACTCAGGGACTAAAGTGACCATTTGCTCTTTGTTTAACATCAAATTTTATTTAAAAACAAATCCCTACTCAAGACGAACAAAGACCGATGATTTAGAGAATACAAACTAAATGCGCCGTATATAGATGGAACACCCGGAAATAAACACCATAAAATACACCTCTACACATAACACCTACCCAAGTCCTACCAACAACACTCATACAGACAACACCGACCAAAATAAACATCACCACCTAAAACAGATTCATTAAGTTCAATCAGCAAATAAAAGGGTTAAGTTTAATGATGATAACTTTTTCATTTAATACATTTAAGAAAGGAAAATGATAACTTGTGCCTTTAAGACACAAGTTAATAAGCTAAAGATAGTTATTTTTTTTTTAGAATTGAGTATCCAATAACGTAAAAACTTAAGAATTTATATTTTCAATACAATATTTATTTATTACTCCATCCGGTCTTATTTACAAGAAACAATTGATTTTTTAGATACATTGAATAATTGATGTATTTGGTTTAGATTATTGACTAGATACATAAATTATTCAACCTATCTAAAAAGTAATTGTTTCTTGTTTATAGGAATGGAGGGAGTATTTCTTTAGAAAAAATCTTTTCCATTAAATACTTTTCACCAAAAAAAAAAAAGTAATTTTTATGTTAAAAACATGCCTTGGAAAAATGTTTAGTATTGGAATTCGAAACAAGAGCAGAAAAACTACAACAACCAAAGAGAAACTTTAGTTTTCCAAACAAACAATAATTATATCTTTTCAAATAGCTAGTATTAACTTTCTATCTTCCTTTTTCATTTTGAATATAAAACATCCATTTTATATCTTTTCAAATAGCTAGTACTAACTTTCCGAGTGAGAGGAAAACAAGAAGAAAATCTGCAACTTGCTCTCCTTTCTTCCCAATTCTGTTTAGAGCTAATTTCGTTTGCTTGAAAGAACATGAAAAGAAAATACGAAGGACTTGCGATAGGAATTGACCTTGGCACAACGTATTCATGCGTTGCTGTCTGGCAGGAACAATACGGTCGAGCTGAGATCATTCACAACGATCAAGGAAACAAAATGACACCTTCTTGTGTTGCTTTCACCAAAGATCAAAGGTTGATTGGTGATGCTGCTAAAAATCAAGCTGCTGCCAACCCTCAAAACACTGTCTTTGGTAATTTATATTCTTTTACTTCCTTTATATACATGTTATAAATGTTTTTTTTTGGGTCAAGTAGCCTAGTGGCTAGAGCTCACACAATTAAATTGTGGAGAAGTGAAGTGTCCGGGGATCATAAATGTTATTTTTTCCAGATGCTAAGAGGTTAATTGGTAGGAAGTTTAGTGATCAATATGTTCAAGATGATATAATGTTGTGGCCATTTAAAGTAACTGCTGGTGTCAATGACAAACCCATGATTACCGTTAAGTATAAGGATCAGGAAAAGAATCTCTGTGCCGAAGAAGTATCATCTATGATACTCACAAAGATGCGAGAAATTGCTGAGGCATATTTAGAATCACCAGTTAGGAATGCAGTTGTTACGGTGCCTGCATATTTTAGTGATTCACAACTGAAAGCCACTATAGATGCCGGTAATATTGCTGGCCTCAATGTTATGAAGATATTGAATGAACCCACTGCTGCAGCTGTTGCATATGGCCTTTACAAAAGAAATTGTGCTGAAGAACGGAGTATTTTTGTCTTTGATCTTGGTGGTGGAACTTTTGATGTGTCTCTACTAACGATTAAGGATAATGTCTTTCAAGTTAAGGCTACAGCTGGAAACACTCACCTTGGAGGAGAGGACTTTGATAATAGAATGCTTAGTTACTTTGTAGAAGAGTTCAAGAGAAAGAACAAAGTGGATATAAGTGGAAATCCAAGAGCCTTGAGGAGATTGAAAACAGCTTGTGAAAGCGCAAAAAGATCACTTTCTTTTCTTGTTGTTGCAACTATTGAGATAGATTCTTTATTTGATGGCATTGATCTTTCTGCATCAATCAATCGTGCCAAGTTTGAGGAAATAAATATGGAACTTTTCAATGAATGCATGAAGACTGTTGAGAGTTGTCTTACGGATGCTAACATGGACAAGAGTAATGTAGACGATGTTGTGCTTGTAGGTGGGTCTTCTAGGATTCCCAAAGTGCAGCAGCTATTACAGGATTTTTTCAAGGGGAAAGAGTTGTGCAAGAGCATTAATCCTGATGAGGCTGTAGCATATGGGGCGGCTATTCAGGCTGCATTGTTAAGTGAAGATATCAAGAATGTTCCAAAGTTGGTGCTGCAGGATGTTACACCTTTGTCTCTTGGTAGGAGAGTAAAAGGTGATATCATGCATGTGGTGATTCCTAGGAACCCTTGCATTCCTGTCAAGAAAATAAAACGATATCTTACAACTGAAGATAACCAACTCTGTGACTTAATTAAGGTTTACGAGGGTGAGAGAACAAGAGATAGTGACAACAATTTGCTTGGCTCTTTTGAAATTGTTGGAATTCCTCCAGCTCCTCGTGGCTCGCATGCTTCTGAAGTTTGTTTTTCTTTTTCTATTGATGAAAATGGTATTTTGACAGTTTCTGCTAAGAATAATACTTCTGGCACGTCAAATGAGATTACAATAACTCTTTCACATGAAAGGTTGTCAAGTGAAGAAATTAATACAAGAAGCTGAGGATTACCGTATTGACGACATGAAATTCCTAAAGAAGGCTAAAGCAGTGAATGCATTGGATGACTACATTTACAAAATGAAAAATGCTTTAAAGAGAAAGGATATTAATATAAAGCTCTCCTCCGAAGAAATTGAGAAGATTGAATCTGCAATTGCAGTGGCCACAAATTTGCTTAGTGAGAATAACCAGCAGCTCGAAACTGAGGCTCTTGAGGATTATCTAAAGGAGCTTGAGAGTAGGATGGAACAAATTATAGCTAAGACTGTTTAGTTTTTTATGTAATTTTTATATTAAGATTTGAAGTATTTTCTTGCTGTTTAGTATGCATTTTCTAATAGTTAAGTAAGTTTTCATACATTTTAAGTAAACATGAGTTTAATCTGCTTTATAGTCAGTAGTCTTCTCCAGAAAAATGGATTTTTTTTGCCTGTTTCATGCTCAATGATGTATTGATTTTTGAAAGTTGTAAAACAACGTCTTAGCAGTTATAAATTTTAATGGAAAATGAATCATGTCATACCAAACAAGAAACACTTCCAAGCTTCTTTGAAGGAAAGGACAACTCCTAATGTTGATTTTGGGGATGATAAAACTTACAAGCACACATACTATCGTTCCTTTGTATTCTAAATCAGTTTCTCTAGAAAAGTACTATTATTTGTTGAAACTTAAGATGTCAGTTGAAAAATTTCTGGCCAAATGAACTTGTAATAATGAAAACAAATCATTGACATGATGCTTAACTTCAGAACTGTTCATGGCTGTTACTTCATTTAAACAGATCTGTTTAATTTCATTAAAATATGATTAGTTATACTTCCAGATTATGTAGCAGCTTCTACTGTCTTTTAAGGAATGTACTCTTTTAGTCATTTATTGTTTGAAGTACCATTTTGAAAAACTGTTCAGAAGTACCATTCTAAAGTAGCTTTTGAATTACATTATGCAGTCCATTATGATGTACTATTATGAAATACTGCTCTGAAGTACCATTTAGTCAATATGATCTTCTTCCTTTTTAGAATCTTCTTTCGATGAGAAATACTCCATATGATGATGAATCTTCTTGAACAATTAAACCTCTCTTGAAGATTCTTGAATATGATTTTCTTGCTTGAACAATTAACCCTTTCTTAATTCAAACAATATTATTTCAATATCTTCTTTAAGCTTGTGATGCTATCGTTGTGGTATTCTCTTGATACTCTTAACTCTTTCATTGTTAAGTAGATACCATGCACTTGTAAGCAAGTTTGTCAAACTCGCGAGTCTACATAAACTCAAAAAGAGTCTGTAGACTCGACTCGTAAACTCGACAAATGACATATATTTATAATATAACATCAATTAACATAAGAATTAAAATTTCAAACAAAGCAAAGTAGAAAAACAAATAGATAAGGTCCTAGTTCATAACTAGCTACTGTTTATACCATAAAATCATACAAAATATATGATCATGACTTCAAATATCCAAAGCTTCTGTGAAATCTTGTTCATCATCAAAATCACCACTATTGTTATCTTCATCAGCATCCTGACCATCATCATCAAACTCAACACCAGATAAACACCTTATTCATCCTTAACTGTAACCTAACTTGGATTATTTTAAACCCACTTGAGTTGATCTGATGATGTTGGATTGAGATCTTGGAGTGTACTCATTCTCAAGGTCTCGAGTTCTATAATCTCGAGTGCCAATTTGGGTGAGCTAGTTTATCTTCTTAAAAAAAACGTGGATTATGTTAACCTCCACTTAATTCACCATTACCTCTACCACCACTTTGCACATCGTTATTAGCAACATCAGTTTCCACAGTATTTCTATACATAACAAGAGAATGTCATCAATGATGGGAGAAGAAAATGTGGTCGACGAATTCTTCTATCTTCAATCAGAGTGAGAGTATTATTTCTAAATTGAGAGTGAGAACGAAAAAGAAAAGAGGATTCTAGATTTTTTTTCCTTTCAAATTTTGTTTAGTTTGAACTTTTTTGGGTTTTTTTCAAAAAAAACTCTTGGACTCATAACCTTTTCATAGACTCGCGAGTCGGTACGAGTCTACCACAAAAATGATTTTATGTATGATCCCACTCCTTTTTGTCTTCTAAACTCGTACGAGTCTACTCGCGAGTTTGACAATCATGCTTGTAAGTGACTTCTTTTTTGCCTGCATCTATGATTAAGGGCCCAAGACACCAACACATATAATTACATCAAATTATATGATTTTCATAAATTATTAGCGGTGTTACGTGTCCATGCACTCATATAAATTCATTACTAAGCTGGTGGAAAATAAAATAAAAGTATATTCATATAAAAAATATTAAACTTATTAATTGATTTGTGACAAACTAATTATCCCATATTTAAATTGTGCCTTCCAACAACTTTTTAGGTGACTTGTTTCTAGAAAAATAACGTAAAAAATTGTGAAAAATATAATTATTACTATGCTAGATCGTTAGTAGAAAATTTTCCTTTCTTTGCTTTCATAAGACTTGTGCACATAACTGTATTTAATTCGTCCTTAAAAAAACGTAGATATATTTTTGGCTTAATAATAGTTTGGGTCCCCTAAATATCAGGAAGTTGCGATTTTGTCCCCCTAACAAAATAAAATACAATTCAGCCCCCTAAGTACCACCCCTTTTGCAGTTTTGGTCCTCCAAGCCAATTTTGACCAATTCAACGCTGACGTGAACGCTACATGTGTAATTTTCAACTTAAAAATAAATAAAAATGTCACGTGTGTAATGCTTTAATTATTTTAAATTAATAAATACTTAAAATACAGGAATATATAACAAAAATATCTAAATCTCATTCATATAATTCTTTCAACAGTAACAATCAAAACAATAGATAAATTACATAATTTAAACTATAAAATCAAATCCAACATATATAATTCAACTCCAAAAAACTCAGCAGCCAACAACATGAAAGGCATCCAACATCCAAAAAACTCAAAGAGACCATTAAAATCATTCTCATTATATAGAAGCAATCTAAATCAATCCAGTCATTTTATTGTCACGTTATCTTTTATATCAAGGAAAAGTAAAAAAATCCAATTAATTAAGAGATGCTCACAAAAAATATAAAAAGTCATGTTCGTTCTATAAAAGGAAATTAATGAATAACTAATCATCTTCTTAGATTTATGAATAGCTAATGTATTTGATCTATATATATAGACCGAATACATTATTTATTCAATAAATCTAATTTTTTTTTTTTTTGTATATGTGACGGGAGGGAGTAGCATGTATGGTTGTTTATCGATATATAGGGATGGAAAAGGTCAGACCAGTCTACATGAGCATACAACCTTGCCTACTACAAACTCAAGTCATAATTTTTTTACTCCACAATCCGCCAGCATTGCTCCAAAACCACTGTTAGATAAGCCCGCTCCACCGCTGGGAACTTATGTCATCAAGATTCCTAAGGACATAGTCCATCGAGTCCCTCCACCGGAGAACGCTCGCCGTTACGAACAATACACACACAAGAAACACCGGCGGGACCAACATATTTGTTTATATTGAAATTGAACTCTTTAACATTAAATTTTAATCCCTTCAATATAGGGCTGGAAATGAGTCGAGTCGAACCAAACCTGTCTAAGCTCGACTCGATAAGAATTGGTTCAGCTCGAAACTCGAGTTCAAAACGAACCTTTTTTTTAGCTCAAGTTCGGCTCGTAAACTTAAAACAGTAACCTTTTTATATACATGAGAAAAATAGGGCATGGGGTGTTAGAGATTGGATATGTAACAGTGGCCAAGTAGGTATTATGGATCTATCCCCCAAAGATGGATGTGATGCGGCGGAGGGTTCGGTGGAGTTGTAGTCAGCGTCGTCTTGGTCGTCGGAGTCGGAATCGTGGATGTGAGGTTGATCCTCTTCTTCTTCTTCTTCACCGGAAGAATAGCCTTGAATAAGGGACAAGCTCATTGTGATGATTGAATTGAACCCTAACTACAGTATAGAACCACTTCGCAGTTCTCACCTCATAAAACAAAGAGAAACAAATTTATTTGTGCCAACTTTTATGTATTAGACTTTCATTTTCATAATATTATTTTAAATTATTAACTAAGAAATCAGAAAATAGTTTTTTTTTTTAATAAAAGAAATAAGAAAATAGTTAAATCCAATTACATTAGGAAAGGATAATATAGGAGTTTATTCTAATTTTATTTATCAAAAGTACTTTATCATAATTTATGTCAAAATTGATATTTTCTATGCATAAATATATATACTCCTTTCTAAATATAAGCAAATTTTACTTTTTACATTCATTCAATTAATGATGTATGTGGTTTATAATATGGACAACATACATCATTAATTGAATGAATCTAAAAGGTAAAATTTGCTTAAATTTAAAAACGGAGGGAGTATATATATAAAATAGTATCACAATCATATATAGAAAAGTTAATTACGGTTTTGCTAGAAGCCACCAATGAAGGTGTCTTTTAACAACTCACACCTCAAAGTGTGATTTCCATTTTTTAGTTATAACTTTTGCTAAAAGATACCTTCATAAAAATTAGTTGGTGTCTTTTAACAAATGTTCATAGAATAACTTGCTAAAATACACATTTCTTCTAGCAAAACCCAGTTAATTAATCTTTACGACAGACAATACTCAATTTTCTTCTCCTCATTTTTCTTCTTCATCCGTTCAATAGGTCATCGCAAAACTCACAAACCTATAAGCAAATCTCAACTCAGGTGTATGACACTCAACTCAAGAAATAATATCTACTATAATAGTAATGTAAACAGAAAGGAAGGTGCAATATCTCTCCATCAATGTCATTTAAACGAAGGTGGTGTGAAGGGATACTCTAATGAACTGACTCATAAAGGTTTGATAGGAGGTGTTTGGCATAAACAACTTTTTGGGACTAACAATATGTCTAAGATAGTAGCACTTTCATTGCTAGCATGAGTTTTGAGCCTTTCAAATCGTACAAAATGGCTGCTAACAATGCAAATGCAATGACAGTATTCGTGAACCAGTAAAAAAATGTCCCTAATAATCATTGTAACTATTTCTTCTAAAGGCATGTTCATAGCTTAATGTTTTGGGAGTATAACTGCAACTAATATGTTGGGTTCATAATAATATTTTGTGTGCTCAAGGTGCTTTATGCCAGATTCAAATTATGTGATTATTTGTTTACTTTGTGTGGAGATCATATCAGAAAGACTTTACTTTTTATCTCCTACGTGATCATTTGATTACTTCCACGACCATAATTAGTTGTAGGTTTTAATAGTTTGTGTGCTATTGGTTTAAGCTTTTACCATTACTTGAGATTCATTACTACATTATTAGATGTAAATTGCATATAATGTGGTTTATAAAGAAGTGTTTCAGAATGTTCGTTAATTAATGTTATTAGTTAGTACTCATGTGGTGTTGTAATGAAGTTTAAATTACATTCTATTTAACATGCTTTTAATTTATTGTGCTCATATATTGTACTCATCATTGACCCGTGCGATAGCACGGGTTAGCGATCTAGTTAATATTTACGACATACAATACTCAATTTTCTTCTCCTCATTTTTCTTCTTCACCCGTTCAATAGGTCATAGCAAAATTTACAAACCTATAAGAAAAACTCAACTCAAGTGTATGATACTTAACATAAGGCAATTCAAGAGAAAAAATAGGTCTTTTCGAAATCAATTTTCAGCATACTTCGTGAAAAAATATATTTTCCACCACGATTTTTGACAAATTCATGGTTTAATATAATATTATCAAAGATCATTCTTCTTTTAACAAAAGCTTATTGATTCGCACACACATGCTACTTAAAATACATTGCATCCTATTTATTAGAACTTTATAGATAACATTACAAATCATTGAGAAACAAACCATGTGTCTAAAGTTCTGAAAAGACTTCACCAACAAGAATCAAAGTTATATAAGCTTTGTTGATAAGTTTAGACATGAAACCAGATCACCAACAAGAACGATTACAATATCCCCTATAATTTTTTAAGTACTTTTGAAAAAGTGAAATCATATTTATCAATACCCGGAGCTTTGGCAAATCCATGTCAAAAAAGCATTTATGACTTATTAGATATGATCTTTGAACAAACTAATTCTTGTTTAAGTTGATCTAGAATAAGCGACTTTCACACTTATAATTAGTCCTTTCTTTCGTGATTTCGTTGTTTAAGTGCGACGTTTATTTAGTTTGAATCGAAAGATTAGTTCCACTATTACATATTCAACTAAATCGACGACTTTGGTATCTTAAACGTCACGAATCCAAAGCCATGTACATTTTGGACACTTTAATTTAGTCATGTTTATAACTTTTGGGGTAGCACTTGGGTGACATAGAGTTGGATGACATTGGCCAATCACAATGTCACAATACTTGTGTTTCTCTCTCTTTCACAAGCATTGTGACACTCTGACTGATCAATGTCAATAATGTCACCCAAGTACTATCCTAAACTTTGTCGTATTTATAGATATTTTACTATTATATACTATTAATCTGAATGTTGTGAGTTTATTCGTAGATTCATTGATTTTAACGATTTTGAATATATATTCGTTGGATGTCTACCATTTGAATGATTTTTATTTTTTTTTACAAAACAAACAGAAAAGATTTCTTAAAAAAAATAGAAAATATGTACTACCTGGTGGTGCAAAAGAAAGTTAACTCCATCACCATCAATTTTTTTTTTTGAGGGGAATCCATCACCATCAGTTAATAAGCTATTTATGGTTGTGGAACACAATCATTGAATATCCACTTCAAGATATTTAGGCGTAATCCCATTCAATTCAATTTGAGATTCTATTTACCTAAATTAAAATGACTAATTTTACCAATCAAACAAAGTAACTTATAGTAATTTTTTGTCATGAAAAAAGAAAAAAGAAGGTGTTAGACTTAGACGGCATGTTTGACTGAATTGACCTTTGAATAAAAGGGTCATTAATTTTCATTTGATTTGATTCCTTCCATTCAGTCTTTCTTCATTCTTCAACCAATCCAATTCCATTTTCTCAACAAACTACTCTATTCTCCGGCCACCGTCACCGACGGAGCGCCGTTATCGTATTCCTCATAATTCGGTGCTTGTGAAGCTTTTCGCAACCAACCATGGATAAAGTCTTCAACAAGCTCCGCAATTTGGATGCATACCCAAAAGTCAATGAAGATTTTTATAACCGCACTCTCGCCGGAGGTGTCGTTACCGTCGTCTCCGCCGCTGTCATGCTTTTCCTCTTTATTTCCGAGCTACGTATGATACGATCCTTTTTTCATCCCTTTCATTTTTTGTTTTATTTTTGTAAATTTTGGAACTTTGAACGATTTTTTGTTACATGGTTGGTAAAGTTTGGAAATTTAGAAGGGGTTACTTGAATTCCGTAGGTTTTGATTTCTGGGTTGTTGAGATAATGGTTTCAATTTGTGTATATTTAGGATGGGATCATTATTGCTGTGGCTGTGGTTATCATTTAAGATCACTTTCGTGGGTTTTGGTTTCAATTTGCAATTTTGTTGTGTATTTAGCTGAATTTGAAGTGTTTTGGTTTTTCAATGAAGCTTATTTAATACAATAAATAAATAAAAAAGGCTTGAATTGAAGCTTATTTCTTCCTCTCTATTTCAATCATGTTAGAAAATTGACGCCCTTTGCTGTTACCATATGTTTATAAGAAATTAATGATTCAATGTGCCAACTGCAAGGCAATGAGAGTTTTGATTCAATGTTTTATGTTGTAATTCCTGGATAGTTAAGGGATTTCATCTAGGATAGGTTTGTTTGTTGTGTCTTCATTTGTGTGCATTGATTCACCTTGCAGATGTTATTTAACTTGCGATTAATGTTATGCATGTTTGGATTGGCGGTGAGATGTCGGCAAGTCCCCGCAGTTTTGGCAAATGCTACACTTTATAGATTCAACAATATCAAAGTGTCACCGTGATATTGAGAGACTCAACCGTCAATCCAAGCATGATCACAGGTTAAATAATATTGGCGCAAGGGGTATATCAAACTCGATCAGTGCTGCTGTAATTTAGTGCTACTGTTACCCTTTTATCCACTCAAGCGTATTTTTCTGCAATTTTCACATCCATAGGACGGGATCATTATTGCTATGGCTTTGGTTATTTATTTACTATCTGTTTTAAGTACAAGGTGTAGACCAGATCCCGTGAGAGTGATCTTAAAGACACAGTTAACCATGGCTTTTTTTTTCTTTGTTTCTGAATCATTGCTGCCTATATACATAAATGTTATCTTTCTCAGCAAACTTCAATAACTTTATCGGTTACCTTTTGATTGCAGGATTGTATCTCTACACTGTTACAGAGAGTAAGCTTTTGGTGGATACTTCGAGGGGAGAAACCTTAAACATCAATGTAATCATCATTGTTATATTTTTACTACAACGTTAATAGTTTTGCTAAGCTCGTTATATTCCAAGTCTAATCCATGGTCTGGGTCATGATTCATGGGTTGTACAATATTATTTTCTCATAAATTTATTAGTTTGGTGATTTATTGTTGAGCCAAACTGTGTCCATTATCTCAAAGTTTTTTCCTTCCAAACAATTTTTTTAAGGTTTTGATAGTCCATCTAACTTCATATATCCTATATGTTTGCACCTTTCCCCCTTTGAAATGCAGTTTGATGTCACTTTTCCTGCTGTTCGATGTTCAATACTCAGTTTAGACACAATGGATATTAGTGGCGAACGGCATCATGATATAGTATGTATTGCTCAGATTTCATTGTATCAATTAAAATTTCAGTTCCGATGCATGTACATACTTTTAGGTTCATTGCTGATTGCTTTGTATCAATTAACTCTGTTTCTATTTTCAGCTACATAATATAATGAAACAAAGAATTGATGCTAACGGTAAAGTGATAGAAGCCAGAAAGGAAGGAATTGGCGCACCAAAGGTTAGTTTAAATACTCAGGCAACCTTTTACAACGCACCAGTTGCTTGCTTTGGATCTGGTGGAGTAATTGAAATCTATTTTTCCTATTTTTTACCATGTTTGTACTACTCTTTTTTGCCATAATTAGGTTTTTGTTATACCGGGCCTAACCTATCCTTACAAAATTGGCTTGTAAGGTAGGGCTGCCACTCTTTATAAACTCTAGTCAGGCCTTATCTTTAACCTATACGGGACTTGGTTTTTCCAATAGCCATCCAAAAGACCAAGGTCTACATTCATTTATACAAAATTTACTTTTTTTTATTTCCTGTATATTTTCCCTATTGCAGATTGAAAGGCCCTTACAGAAACATGGTGGCAGGCTTGAACATGATGAAAAATATTGTGGTTCATGTTTTGGTGCAGAAGAGGTACATTTGATGGTGTTTATTATCCTTAAATTTGGTCTAGTTTTCTTAGATTTTTGTAACCACAGTAAGTGTTGAGTATTGCTAAGAATTGCAAGGAGCGACAAAATTTGGTGAGCTTTGGCTATAAGAAATTCTTAGTCAAAGGCAAAAAGTTCCCTTGAGATGCTAGGCTTTTTTATTTACTTGTGGCAAGCGATGCTGAAAAGCCCATGCCTCATTGAAGAAAGATGTTAAAAACAATAAAAAAAATTAACTGTTATTATTAAAAAGAAAATGTGTGTTAATTGACTCTGGAGTTTGGACATGAAACATAAAATCTCTCAAAATTCTTTCACCTATGGAATTCTTTCATGAGTTTTTTTTATCTTCATATATTTTTTGTTCGTTTTCTTATTGAGAAATAAGTGTGATTATTTGGATTTTTGAGTACCATTATTACCACTCCCGAATAATATAACTTTCAGGTGATTTTATCTGTTTGAATGGAGTTATTCAACTAATTTGGATATATAGTACTTTTTTTTACTATTATCCACCTTCCTTCTGCGTGGCAGTTTTTAGGCCACGGCCTAGTTTCTTTGCACACTACTGTCTACTTTCATCTGTGGTTATAGTTTTGAAGCCCTGGTTTTCTTTTGCAAAAGATGTTGACATGAACAGGAGTGCAATTTATGACTTTCTTAGCTAATTATTTGACATTAAGTATGCTTTGTAGATCCTTAATTTTCCTGCCGTTGATATATTCATTTTCAGTTGTATGTCTTATTTTCTTTTTGAAGAGCAAATAGATTATATAAAGAATTGAATACAAGAGGTAATACAACCCAATACAGCCAAAGAAACTATTCCCGTGTTTGGTTTGTTGAAAAATAGAAGGATATAATATTTCTTTAATTCTCTTAAACACTGAAATTATCTTCATTGCTACAATGGTAATAACATGATAAATTATAACAAGACTGATCTTGTTAAATGTGCATATATTGTAGACAAAATTAGGCTGATGCAAATGTCCATGGAGTTACATGGTTGGAATGCTGATGCTAGAAAGTTTAGTTTGACTAACATAGTTGTATTTGTCTTGTGTGATTTGAGAATCTATGGTTACTGAATTTTATGAGTAGCTATTATTTATGCTGAAGTTCAATTTGATTTTTATCGTTTTGACTGTGCAATCTGCATCGTAAATTGTATTATTTTCTGTTTATTTTGTACACTTTGAATTCCGTGAAACTTATACTCTCCCATTGTTTTATAATTTCTTTTGTCAATGCTCACTCTCTCTCATGCAGTCAGATGACCACTGTTGTAATAATTGTGAAGAAGTTCGTGAGGCATATAGGAAGAAGGGATGGGCACTGACAAATATGGATTTGATCGATCAGGTTGGCTTGACACTCTCATTCTATTACATAATCAATACTTGTTATTGTTTGTGATTTCAAATGCCGCATTTATGGGACCGTAGACATTTTATTTATGCTGTGGCTGAAGCTTGTTTATGAGGAGGGTAACAGAAGCAAAGAGAAGGCTCCATACTAGCTTTGCTTCATTGATTTTTTTCTGTTTTCTGTTTTGTTCAATTGTTAAGTCTCTTTTACATCTTAATTATTGAATTCATTCGTTTAACCAAATAGTTTTTAACTCCTATCAGTATAAATGACTCATTTATTTATCAATATGTATGCAGTTTGTAAATTGTCAAAATCATCATCCAGTTTTAGAGCTTGGCAACCTAACATTCTTAGCTTACTAACAATTTGGTTTTGCTTTTAGTGTCAAAGAGAGGGTTTTGTGCAAAAGGTAAAGGATGAAGAAGGTGAAGGATGCAATATTCATGGATCTCTTGAAGTGAATAAAGTGGCAGGAAATTTTCATTTTGCGACTGGCCAAAGCTTTCTTCAGTCAGCTATCTTTCTGGCTGATCTGCTTGCTTTGCAGGATAATCATTATAATGTAAGAGGGAACAGGATTTCTAACATCTCTTGCTTTATTTATGTATAATGTGAAAACTTTAAAAAATTTATTATGTTTTCCCCTTTGCTTGTAATCACATAATTAATTTTCAACGCATGTGTATGATGCAGATAAGCCATCAGATCAACAAATTAAGTTTTGGTCACCATTACCCTGGATTGGTTAATCCTCTTGATGGGTAATTTTCTTTCTTCTCCCGAAGTTTTATGGTTACGAGATTTATAAATTTGGATCTCACGGCACTAATGTATTCCTAATGTACTTCCCCTTTATCAGTAAATCTTGATTAAAAAAATTCCCTTATATTTAAGAAAAATCACTATAACTATTAACATATTTGATAACTAAGCCATTACTTGGTGGATAGTGTGTGGTCAAATGCCATTCTTTAACCTTATTTAGACTTATCTGTTGTGAAATGATTCAAATGAATAGTTAGGTGTAGCTGAACCTTCATTCAAATGGTTGGCTCCAAACCTAACCTTTAACTCAGCTACAACACTTGAATTGTTCTTCCCTACCCATTCTCTCTTATATTCTTGAACATAAAGCTAATTGACTCATCTACCATGCTGAATGTGAATGCTAGGCGACAAATATTGCATTCTGGTTTAGAAGACTTCTTACAGCATATTGCAAAATTTATTTAGAAAGGGAAGACATACAGTGTTCTGCTTTCTGAGATTTTTTATGCCGCTAGTTGGCGGTTGCATGCACAGATGGGTTATTGATATTTTGTCAGAAAGTGTTATTTTTGGATAAAATCAATGAGAAGGGCAAACTGGGCCAATGAACAGGGCTAATACTTGTCTCAAAATTGAAAAAAAGTAGTTAGTAGAGGATCGTGTTGAGCGTGTTCTCCTGATCCTCAGTGAGCGTTGGTATGGTTTTGGGGAGTCAGGGACTTCGAAGGCAAAGTCTGCCCCATTGCATGCCTAGCCATTAGATTGGGCCTATATGCTTGTAATGTGAGGGTCACCTATACTTTATAAGCTCTTTAGGCCTTGTATTTAGCTAACGTTGAACTTGGGTTTTTCTCAACATACCCCTAGCGCCTAACACTATTGAGTTTGGTACGTGAGTAATACAGTGAAACTTGTGTTTTTCTCAATAAACTTTATGACTGCAATCATTGCGGTGAGACTTTTGCAGAAATAGGAAACTGTTAATAATTACATGTATTTTGACTGTGAGTGCAAAGTTATTTTGTCTTGTATTTTGTCCCTACCATTTGAAGTCTTTCTTCTTTTCTCCTAATGCTTTGCAGGATAAAATGGGTCCAAGGAAATGATCATGGCATGTACCAATATTTCATAAAGGTTGGTACTTGGGTAGTATCAGAAAATATTTTCCTCATTGAAATTTGTTCACCTGCTATTATCATTGCCCAATTGCTTGATAATTATATTAAATCCAGTTGATATATTTAGCTTTTATATGACATTCTGAAATTTTGCTTGATGATTTTGATACTGATCTTAGCTAAAACATAAACTATTATTCTCTGGAAAATATAAACAATATCGATTTTTTTATATCATTACCCTTTTCCCACTGGTAGATGCACTTCTGATAATATGTTACATTACATGGTATTGCACTGTTATCTTTTCTTTACTTTTTTGTTGAATATACTGGGTTAACACTCATTTGCATTTTTTATATACGCTTTGTAGGTGGTCCCTACAGTATACACGGACATTAGAGGTCGTGTTATACATTCAAATCAGGTATTGTTAAATGTCATAAACATTCATTTCATGTTGTCATTCATTGTATAATGTCTTAGTAACATTGTAAATGTTATTCCACAGTATTCCGTGACCGAGCATTTCAAGAGTTCAGAACTGGGTGCTGCAGTTCCGGGAGTTTTCTTCTTCTATGACATATCTCCAATAAAGGTAAGAGTACTTCTTTTTTTTTGCAGCTAAACTGAATAAAAATGCTGTGAAGTGTTTTGCTTCTTCCCTTGGTAACGCTTAGTATGTGTTTTTACATGTCAGTTTGTTGCAGCCAGGCACAACATTAATGGTCTTAGTCTTTCCATAAGATATTACCTTCTCAATATTTCCTTGGTTAGGGAATTGTTGATTGCCACATTTTGTGAACATAATTTGCATGATTGGTTGATTCTCTGCTTTTCTTGCCTGATTTTGCTGTCACGAACTCCTGCATGTTAAATTATTTCATTTCATTCATCCTATGACATTTGGGCTCTGTTTGCATTTTGTATATTTTTCTAATTTAAAAATTGTTATTAGAGATGGGGGATAGGAAAAGAAAATTCAATCAAGGACAATAACATGATTATAACTGCCATGACTATACACTTTGGATGGAGTTTTGGTATTTTTTTTTTATCTCTTTTATTGAACAAAGTAAATTTGAGAAATATTGTAATCAAATTCAAAATCAATGCTTGCATCAAATCTTAATAAATTTTAACTTTAGAGCTTAAATTTTGTATTTTTTATTTAATTTGTAGAAAAAGAGGACTGTTGTTATTTGATCACTTGATAAATAATCAATACTTATGTATATTGTTCTTCACTTTGTAGAAAAAGTAGACTTTTGTTATTTGATCACTTCATAAATCAACGTGTTTAATGTTGCAGGTCAACTTTAAAGAGGAACATATTCCATTTTTACATTTCTTGACCAATATTTGTGCAATCATCGGAGGTAAATCATACACTTGTACTATTGTACATTCATTTCTATACATTTGGGACATCAATTTTTTGCCTCATGCAACTGATTAAAAACGGATTTCAATTTCTCTGCATAGGTATATTCACAATTGCTGGAATAGTGGATTCATCAATTTATTACGGTCAGAAAACAATAAAGAAGAAGATGGAGATCGGAAAATATAGATGATGGGGTCAGGTCACACTATCCTTCCTACATCGGTGCTCTAATGTCCGAGTTGAATCTGCTCATGACTTGTACTTGGTTGGTCAGTGCATACGCGTTTCATATAACACCATGATTAAGCCGAGCTGTAGATTCAGTTGATTAATGAATTTGTATTTTTTGGATCTTGAAGATATAGAGAGCTCTAGCCATTTTCATGTATTTTGAAGAATTTGAAGCCTTCAAGTTAAAATCTAAATATTTTGGTTTCTTTCCTATCTTGTTTATTAAATTTTCAAAGTTAACAGAGTGTAAGTTATTATCAATTGAATTTTCAAAGTTAACAGTGTAATGGTAGAGTTTTATCAATATTTGTTTTTTACATAAACATTCATGTCCGAGTTTGTTCGAAGACAAAGAAAGAGGTTGTTCATGCTCTTACTAGAGTGCCACATCTGTTTTTTTTTTTTAGAGAGTGACCACATCCTTGGTTCCCAAGTTTTGATTAATATGTAAAGTTTTAAATATTAAATAAATTTAAACATATATCTAAGAGATTAATTTATTCACATTTTTTTAGGGGTAATTTATACACACTCTAGAACTCCTTTGCGTTGTCATCAAATAATATTTCACGTTTTTGTTGCGTTATCTTGAATAAAAATAAATTATAATTCTCTGTTCGACAGTGAATTATAAAAAAAAAAATCACATTTTTGTGTGGTGAATAAAAATAAAAAGATGCCCCTAAAAAAAAGATAGAACATTTCTGGGTGGTGAATAAAAAAAAAAAAAAATTCATATTTCAGTGTGGTGAATGTTTTCTGTGTTGCGAACCTACATTCCACATTTTCGACAGTGAAAATTAAAGATGGAACGTAAGAAAATTTACCAAGACATGTCATTCAACACTCTTGTGACTGGATGTCACCCCTATTGTTAGTAGAAACCAAATATGCACATAAAGTGGAGTATTTTGATTTGTACTATTCAGATTTACTCAAATGGATACAGGGATGAGCAGTACTCTACCCATTGTCATCCCTAGTGGGTGGACTGAATTGAGAGTAAGCTGCTATTTTACAAATTTGAATGAGTAAATTGATTAACTCATAAATTCTAAAACTAAAATAATATTCACTTACAGTTCCACTATAAATATCAACAATATGGAATATCAATATCATAAATAGTATTGGTTATTTTACACCCATCTACAAGGAGATTTGAACGCAGTTTCCTTAAATTTATAAGATCAAACTTTTAGCGTTGAGTTGACACCTCATAGACAAGAACGTAAATTATTATTATGAATTCACTCGCCAAAACTTAGATCGTGAAAGTTTGTACATAATGTTTTCCGCCAAATGTGTAGAAAACAATCAATTATATAAGATACCACAATAATATCATAAATGTTGACTCAATGACCGAAGTAATATTTAAAAGGGAAAAAAAAAAGAAGACACTAAAAACTTGACCAACAAATTTAACAATAAATTTGGAAACAAAAATACTGCAAATGATTAACAAAATTGTATTATAGAATACAATACACAACTTTTAAGTCTCGATGAGAACCGGAGTTCCTCCCTGACTAGTAGAAACGTTGGAAAGCTTCAACTTGGTAGCCTCAAACTCTTCATTTTCCATCTCTTGGCTACTTAACCAAAGAGGTAAACAATGATCAATCAAATCCTTTCCACAATACAAGGGTGAACCTCCCTTAAAAATGCGGGTTCTCCCAAACCTTGTAATTGTTTCTAGGTTAGTATTAGACGGTTCCTCAGCATAACACTCCAATAATTCCCTTATAGCATTGCACCATATAGGTCTAGCTACCTTAAGAAAGTCATGCAAAACTAGTACCGGAAGGTTTACACTTCCCAGTTCAGATTCATGGTGTCCTCCTCTTCCATGATAGTCTGACCCTCCAATTTTCAAAAGGCCGTAGGCATCAGCCAGGTCACTATATGCTGCATACCAAAAATTAACAAGCAAGATCAAAATTAAAACCATGATTGATTTTACGTCTATTTGTGAATAATTTCCTATTACACAATTGTGACCACATGATGAATTGTAGTTGGCAGTATTCGGTCATAGATGAATGCTTTTGTTGTGCATATTGTTCATTTTATGACTAGACAGGGTTAGCCTCTATCTCACCAGCTAGCCCAAGTTGACGGTAGTGATGAGTTTGTCCGCAATATAACGGTTTTTTTATGTTCCAAAACCGGATGTTATTGTATATGCGTTTCATTGCAATATCAAAGATCACAACGCAAGTGTAACCATTACTACAACCCCTACTTAAACCCTTATTCCAAGTGTTGAATGTTATCGCTTCACTAATATGATTAGGCAAGAAGCATTCATATCATGGATTAGGCAAGAAGCATTCATATCATGGGATGAATAGAAGATGGCATTTAATTGTGTGAAATACCATGAATCAGTGTGATTTCATATATGGTCAACCACTAAGCCTAAGCTTCATACAGTCTATTTATGTTGGATCAGAAGGCAAATAATGGTGTTACTCATAGAACATTGTACTGTATTACTGTTCTTCACAATATATATATCCCATCAAATCTAATTATCATCCAATGTCCACAAAAGGAACACACAGAATAATGACTTGTGAGTTCGCTTGGTTATTATGCAAGTGTTATGGGTATTATACTCACTAGCTTCTATATATAAGTTAATTGCAAGACTAAAAAATATGACTTATGACACAATTTTGTTTAGTGACGATTGTCGCTAAGCTGTTTTGTCAATTCCGGGTTTAAAACTATTATATCGAACACTATGCATCACTTCACTTGTTATATTTCAAGTTATTTTTCATTCTCACTAAATCTTACAATTTGAGGCAATTTATGTTTCACTATTTAAAAATTAGCTTGGTGATTTGATAACATTACATTTGATTAGTACAAGTAGTAGAAATGAGCATGCTGTGCACTCTTCTGAATACTGCATAAATTATATTCAACCTTGTATGACAATTGACAAAGTAGATTCACCTTAGTTTTGGTTTTATGAGACGATAATTGTAAAAACTATAACATAATTTTGATGATTAAACAAATGAGAAAATTCACATACCTGCAAGCCTTCCATCACTTTTGTAGACCTCCATCCCATGAAGGCCAGCTTCTTTCAACCTCCTAATAATGGCAACAGGATTTTTTAATGCCCATGGATGAGCCAGAACAGCAACACCCCCGGTATCACAAATCATTTTTATTGCTTCCTCCACCACAGGTTCACTTCCCCTAAAAATACAAGATGCTTAATCATTTTCCTTAACTACACAAATAGTAGCTAGCAATCAACAAGTGAAGGCAATGCAATATTACTTGGAGTAAGCAGGTCCCCCATCAAAAAGATATCGAGCAAAGGCTTGTTTGAGATTTTCAACATAACCTGCTTCAACCATAGCACGGGCTACATGGAGCCTTCCGGGAGCAGTTCCACTGCCTGCAATCCTACAAACATGCTCCCATTTAAGAGCCATTTTTAGCTTGTTAAGCTTTAAGACCATGTTCTTTGCTCGAAGATAACGTCCGTCCCGTATGTTTGACAAAAACTTATCTAGCTCCTCAAACTTTGATGGTCCAATACTGCTGTAATATGCTAAAATGTGAACAGGTTCCTCTGCTTCAGTGTCTCCGCCACTGCCAGTAGATGGGAAAACATCAGAACCAATGGAGAGAAAAAAAAGGACTTCAAATGCAATTGATTTCGTGTATGCTTGGTTCCACTTTTCGAGGAGGTAAGTAGAATTGGTTTTGCCTTCATAATTCATTCTAACTTGAAATTAGAATTTGAAGCTTTTGCCTCTACAATTGAATTTTAACCTCAAATTTATCGTTCAACCTACTTTTATGTAAATGTATTCAAACATAAACCACGTTACATTCAACTCACTTTTACCAGAATCAATTTATTCAAAATAATTTTTTATCCCCATAGAACCAAACATGCACTTTAGACAATTATAGTTTATAAATTTCCACTTTCCCCCTCTCTAGTGAGAGGCAGCACAAGTTAACCTAAGTGCCAATTCAATTAACAAGCATCAAGAATCTTAAGTTTGAAAATTACCTTGGATAAAATATTGTACTAACTTCAACACCTGGGATTATCTTAATGCCATACTTACGAGCCGATTCTACAGCCTCGGGGATGCCTGCCATAGTGTCATGATCTGTCAGAGCAAGAACTTTCACCTGTTATGAGCAAATGGTATCAAATTTTAAAAAATGAGCCTAAACTACAAAGGAAATCAATTCTATTCAAAACCAATGCCTTAGACAAGCATCTATTAGAATTCATTGGAAAATGCAATAAATTCCACTTCCACTTATTTTAGAGGCCTCTACAATACAATTAACTTCCTACCAGCCACACCATCCTTAAATTGACTTCATTATCCTTAAAAAATAATAGCCATAATCATAAAATGATCCACATATTTCAAAGAGTTGTGGTATTTTGACACACAATTTGACATCAAAATCAAAATTCAATCGTAATTTAGATTATAACTCATTTCAAATATGTAATGAATATAACAAGGTGTTGCAATTCATTAATCATCCTCTGAATACAATTAACCACAATTTTAAACGTCCTAAATTAACCATGATTTTAAGTGTTCAAGCTCATGCTACTTAAATCTCAGTACAGTTTTTTGTTTTATTTGGACTATGAACAACATACCTTAAATAATTCGAACAAAAACAAATCTAAGAAAAACAAAACATAGTTAAAACTTACGCCATTGATGTGAGCTCTCTCAACAACCTTGGAAGGAGACAAAAAGCCATCACTACATTTAGAGTGACAGTGCAAATCAAACACAATCCTGTCACCATTTTTTCCCACAGGCTTCTGCACCCCAAAATCATCAACAAGAGATGAAGTAGCGAAAGAAGAAGGGTTATTCAATGAAACCCATTCAGTTACAAATTTAAAAGCCAAAACTTGTTCATGGGTCATCTTCTTCTTGCTTCCACCTCTGTTCTTATTCTTCTTCTTCTTCTTCTTATCCTTATTGCTCTTGTTTGAATTGTTTGTGCTTTGAATTGCGATACCATCTCCCATAACTGGATTGAGGAGTGGAGAAGAAAAAAGATTGAATTTTTTCTTAGGTTATTTCAGGGTGAGTTAGTTTGTTACGGGTGTTTGCCTCTAAAGCTATATATGAAGAGAAATGAGGAAGGGTAGGTTACCCTTACAGTGAAGGGATCTTTGGAGTCACAGGTGTCCTGACCCTTCAAACCTATATATGCTGTGACAGGTGGGTGTACCCATTAGTAGTTTTTGCTATATTCCATTTAAGGCTTACTCTTTTAACTTTTACTTAGCAGTGTAACTTTTGTGGTAATCAGAATTTTAAAAAAAAAAATGATGCATTGACATAAAAATCAAAACAATAGAGAGAGAAAGTAAAAAAATAATGTGAGTATGAGAGAGAAAATTGTAACAAAAATTGTCAAAATTGTTGTTCAAATATCATTTCTCCTAGCGGAATCTATCCGTATTTTTTTACCGTCCTTGCTAACATATTTGTTAACGCTCTCTATCTCATGAATAAAAGAGAAGAATATGTAAAAAAAAAAGAAAAGAGAGAGAATAAAAGACAAAAATATTACAAATATAAAATAATTTATAACTAAAACTATACGAAAAATTTAAGAGAGGTAGAATATCAGGTCTTTATTATTATTAGTATTTTTTGCGGGGATTCAAACTCAGATCTTGTATATATAATATACATTATCTCTACCAACTGAGTTAAAATCATGAGGATAATATATTTTTTGTTTGATAGAGTGATAAATACCACTCTAAATGAAAAATCGCAGGTTCCAACATAGGACACCACTGATATCTAGTCTTACAATTTGATCATTTACAAGTTGAATTGAGACTAACATACAAAATTATTCATTTGTCTTTTATCAACTCATTACGGATAATTCTAACCCCCTATAGATAATGTAGTTCCCCTTCAAAAAAGGGTTGTAGTCCCCTTAAAGAGTTTCCTTTTTCCTTCTTATTCATAAGTTCCTTTTACAGGTAAGACACAGTCAATCCCTAAATATGAACAATTTTTCTTGTAGAAATTTGAAAATTAGTTTGTTATGTCGTGGAAGATTGGCTCATTCGACTAAATATACATCCTATAGAGATTGAGGATGAATTGTAACAAAGGGAAAATGAATATAACATATATAGGGTATAAGTAAATAGACAAAATTGAAAGATGTAATTTGCTAAAGCATAAATGGATCAGATATAATAAAAGGGTCACACCGTTCTTCCTCCCGCATTTAGGTTTGAACTTATTAAGTGTGTGTTTAGTATTAGAGTGGGTATGTTAGAATTACGATGACTCATCATGACTTTGCAGAAGCTACGGAGTGTAGCTTTTGTAAATCACGGTAGATTATCGTGATTCTGACATATCAATGATGATATCAAACATAAGTTAAATATCTATTTGGATACATAACTTTGTGCTCTTCATTTTCGCGTGCCAAGACAACCGTTCCAACTTGAGAACACAAAAACTCTAATTTAAACTCTAATTTAAAGAGTTAGAAAAAACGTACATTTGGTGGGTATCCACCGTGAAAACTCCAAAATCAACAAAAACAAACACACGCTAAACAAATCCATGCTCATGCAATGTATTGGACAGTAAATTTAAAGATCTGGTTTAATTTTGCAGCATTTCATTATTTATCAATGCTCAACTTGAAAATTGCATGGCCAATGGTCACACAGTGAATCCACTGGCCAGGCTTTGACATTTCTGTCTCTTGGTTTTTAAACCACTTTTACTATGACTTTAAATTAGGTTGATATATTTGGTATCACGGTGGAATCAAATATACACTAAATAATACATGTTATTATTCAGAACGGATCCAAATGACAAGTACAAAGTGACATGATGCGAATCAATGTTTGGTCGTTTTAACTTTCACAGTAAATATTATCAGTTTCCGTACGCTGTAACCCCCCACCCTCTCTTCAACAGAAAGCTCTTTGTCCTCTCTCTTTCTCATGTTCAAACAAAGCTTCCCTTGTTTGTCCTCTCTTGGTGGACTAGAATTTTGTACCCAATGCTGACTCAATGACATAATAACTCATAAAGCTTTTTCTTATCATGAACTACATTGCATGCATGAGAGGGTGGGAGGAAAAGTAGTACTGTACTTCATTACGTTACCTTATACTCTATCATTTCGTTGTCTCCTTAATCAATGTCAGTTACATGTTTTGTGGAGTAGTAACAATTTAACATGTAGCTGTTGGCTCTCTATATGAATTCTGCATCTCTTTTTAAACAGTTTAATGAATTCAGTAATTTTAAATAGTATTCTTCATTGAGGTGAATTTGTGCCTTCAAGTCGGTGAGGCCTTGATGCAAAATCAGTGGCAGAGCTTGACTAATTTATTGAAGGGCCAACTAGGTTGATTTTATTGAGAGCCTACTAGCGTCTGTTTAGTTTGGGGTGGAGATAATTGATTTTGGTTAAAAATAATTTTAACTAAAAATGGTTTGTGTTTAGATGCATTCATGTAATAATAAGGTGAACTAATTTGTGCGAAAATCAATTCTAAAATCAAAAGCTACTTGCTTAATCTATTTGTTTCTACGTTGGCTAGCTAACAAACCACATCTACGAAGAAACTCTAATTTACACTAGTTTCATAAAATTCACGGTAACCACCCTCCGGATGCACAACCAAACATTGGCTATGTAATGGTGACAAAATAGCTAGAAGGTGTGGCCTACTTGTTGCAATCGAAATCAGATCTTTGCCGTAGTATGTCAACACTTGATTACAACTGAGCATTGTAGACCATATATCACGTTGCATATTTTGTAGGTACACTCAAACTAACATGCTTAGAGAAAACTTGGTAGAGCCCTGAATAGACCAATACATGCAACTCATTAACTATAGCTAGAATCTTATATTTGACAGGGCCCGCTACGTATGCAGGGACTAGCTATATACATTGCCAATTGAGGCAGGGGAACATTTTATTGTCCTGTGGATTAAAACATGCACCTGTTCTAAAATGGAGGGGATCGAACTGGTCTTCTTTATTGCAAGCTCTTTGAGTGCAGAAGTTAGTTGTTTGTTTGTGAGGATTTTGAAGTCAGCCTGCTATGTTTTCAAAATATCAGAATTGTATCCTTATGCGATCTCTTGTTATTGTACGAGTAAGCAATTATTTTGGTCATTGTCCCATTCATTCTTTAATCATTTTGATCCTCAAATTGCATATATTTCATTAGTTAGTAGAGTTCTTGAATGTATCTTCTATTAATCATTTAGTTTATAAATGAGGTTTCTCAATTACTAAGAGAGATAGAAATGTTCACCTTTCTTAAATGATTGTATGATGAATAAATAGCCAATCAAATTTCCAAGTACACGAGCCTTCAATTTAGCATCTAAATCTAAACTACATAAATAGACCAAGTAGTTCTAAACTATATAAAATCGGTCATTTTAGTCCGTACTAGTAAGACGTCAAAAGACTAAATTGATGGATTTTTATATACTTTAGAACTAAATTGATGAATTATTTCATATGATTTATGAATGAGGTTTCTCAATTAAAGAACCTGAATTCGACATGTAGTATTATGAGGCAGTCGTTTACGATAGCGATGCCTGGGGTGAAACATGTTGTTAGAGGTGGTACACTGCTATGCTAGTTTACCGGTAGCTACATTGCTGCATAAGAAAATGTAATATGGTTGGTTTCATTACTGGTAGCTACACTGCAGCCTGATTTGGTTTTTCTTCCAAGCTCTCTGGAGATAACAACAGCCAAAGTATTTTCCCAGAGTATAGCCCAATTTAAAAGGATTTAAATCAAAGCGGCATTTTGAACCACCGGGTTATAGAACTCAATGACATCATTTGATCCACATATACAACTCCATCTAGTGGGAAAAGATTTCGTTGTGTTGTCTTCTATCCAAGCTGTTCTGGTATGGAATATTAATGACCTCCGCCGATGATGTGTTACCTCGAGATTAGGCGTTTGTGTTTTTTAACAATGAGTTGCCTACATCTTCGAGCCATGTAAGGGAAAAATGCTTGGCCCCTTCCTCTTTTATGCCAGGCTTGTAACCACCTTTAGCTGTTCCCAGGCAGTTCTCCTCGATTACTTGGTTCGTGTTTGTTACCAAAAGGTTCACGGATGAAACTATCTCAAATGTCCCAATGGTTTATCATATGGTGCCGTTATGAGGACAATGATAACAGACCGAGAAAAGGAATAATGGGCCAAAGATGATATACATGGGCCATGAGGCAATACGCATCTCGAGCAGAATGTGGCTTAGGATCATGAAGCTTTAGCCAACTAACAGGGTGAATATTTCATGACAGTCCAAAGCCATGTAAGGGAAAAATGCTTTATGATGTTCCACAACCCATAATTGATCTTTAGTACAAATCATTATAAGAAGGCAGACCATAGTTCTCCTAAACGTCAATCTTTAAAATTTCTACTGCAGACCATAGTTCTCCTAAATGTTAATCTTTAAAATTTCAACAAATTTCTACTGCTGAAAACAGACACATTTAAGTGTCTAATATATGTGTCCTAATTCCCTTCCCATCATTGTTTCTAATGACATAGAATGCACAAAAAAAACCAAGGTCAATAGCTTCATTACAGCCATTGAGCTCCAAGCTTCAGCCAGCAACAAACATTGGATAAACCCTTCTTTGCAAACAAACAACTCATGTTCAACAGCCGAACATACATATAATAAGACCAACCAACTATATCTTAGTTTTACATCAAACAGAGGGACATGTTATATAAGAGTAAATATGATGATGACATTGCATTTTTCGTATCTTAACACCACTAAACAGACTTGAGACAAATACACACATTCAGGACACAATGTTCAAGTTGGTAATATACTAAAGAAGACCCTAGTGTACTATTGTTGTTGCACACAACCATTTCATACATCAAAATGTAAAGCTTCCAATTTGAAATTTAAGTTAATTCAATATCATGACCAAACCCCATCATCCAAAGTTCTAGTTATAAACATCTTTGATAAAACCTTTAACATTTCACGTGGTATCAACAAAAACAAGAGAAATGGCGCAAACATATGAAACTATGATAACGTGGCTCTCTTGTCACTAGTTCTCACCATCATCACCAATAGAGATTCGAAATGATGAGAAAATAACTTGCGAGGATAATTTGGTTTGCAAAAATCAGCATTAAATTAAGTAGTCAACCAATCTCATCACTTATAGTGTGTTTGGTTTAGATTCTAACCGACACAAAGCCGAGTAGAACATGTCCCGGGACAAATTTTACCAAAGCAAAAAATTGATACTTCAGTCAGGCATACAAAATCACATAGATAACATGGGATATGGATTTTGCGGGGAATATTATCAACATGGATGCAATAATATTAAATGCATTCACAAAAATATTACAAATGTAAGAAAACCAAAACAACCGAAGCTGACAGCTAAAATGTAGAGAAACCAAACGCACCGGCAAAACAACCAGCAAGCAAATTATAACTCAAAGAACACCTCAATCTTTAGAGCTAAAGTACAACAATGATTCACACCACACATGAGTAGCAAATTCACTCTTATTACAATCAAACAATAGCACAATGATTCACACCAAACGTGATAATTTTACCGAGAAACAAAGTTAAAACAGACAACAAATCAACCGGGAAAAAATATACACAAACCTAAAACAACATAACTAAGGGGCAACAACCCACAGCTATAAAGAATCTATAATTCAAACAGGAACTATGTTTACAGCTAGAGTATAAACTTTAAAGTTAGAATAGATATTGAAATGCTACTACCCATATACTATGCAGAGATACAGCAAGGGTTATCTTATCATATAACAATCACTTCGAAACGAGAAGTATTTCAGGTTTCTTGGCCTTGGTAGGTGTGTTGACATTTGAAGCAACAGCAGAAGCTGGAGTAACAGCATCCCTAGTCCTGTTATCAAGCTGAATGAGACTCCTTGTAGCAAGTATTGCTTGAGGCACCAAATCATGAGAAGCTCTTGCATACAAACACCTAACAGCAAAAGAAGCAGCATCTTTCACCTCATGAGATATCAATGGACCCATCAAACAATGTCCTAGAATTCTCAATGTAGGTTGAAGTATCTCCCAAGGTAAAGGAATTCTTTCCCCTTTCGCAATTCCCTTTGGAGATTCATCACATTCAGGATCATGATGAATCTCCAAATTTCTCATGTTTTCTGCAACCTCCTCAATCTCAACCACACTCTCACCATCACCATTGCTATTACCATTACCATTACTTAAAGCTAGAGTGTTGTTGAGGTTTTCGATTTGATCGAATTCTCTCCGGCAGGGGCAATCCTGACCGGCCCAACCGGCGGCAAATCTGCAAAATTCAAGCTTGGACCAGGAAGGCATATGTGAGATCTGAGAGAAGTAAGAATGAAGAGCAACGCCAACGATGGAGGCGCGTTTAGTGGATTTGACAGCAAGGTGAGGTTCAAGAGGAGGTGAAATTACACCAACAGAGGGGTTAGGGTTTGGAGAAGAAGATTTACGGAGGGGTGAATGGTAAATTGAAGGAACAGATAGATCAGGGATAGTAACAAGAAGAGGTTTACCAGAACGCGATTTGGTTTCGGCGGAGTAGAGAGCTAAGAGGACAGCTTCGAAACCGGCGAGGGAAGGTGGATCGGAGGAATGGACACGGGAGAGGTAGAGACCGGAGAGAAGAGGGAGGAAGGAGAGGACAACGAGACGGAGGTGAGAATCGGAGGAGAGGAAAGTATCGTAAAGCCAGTGACAGAGGGGATCGGAGTGGGAACCGGAGAGGGAAGAGGAGAGGGCGGAGTAAGCGGTGGGGGAGGAGAGTAGAGAGAGAGCGGGGCGTTCGGAGTCGGCGAGAGGAGAGAGAGTGGAGGTGTGGGTAGGAAGGATTGAAGAGAGGGAGTGGATTCGGGAACGGGCTTTGGAAACGGATTCCCACCATGAGTGCATTGCTTCGTTGGTGTTGGTGATTCTGTTAGGGTTGTTGTTGTTGGTGGCGGTGGTGGTGGTTACGGAGGAGGATGAGTTGGAATTGGAGGAACATTGTGGTGATGATGAATTGTTGTTGTTGTTGTTGTTACGGTGCTGATTCTGAAACTCCATTTTGTTTCTCCTCCTCCGATAGAGATACCTACTGCTACTAGTATTCTATTCAATTCAATTAACTACTGCTCCAAACTCAAAACTGTCACTCTATATATTCTAACTCTACAACTCTCACGCTCGGCTAACTTCACCGTTTTTGTTAATCTTCCAGATATTTCATCTTAACATTTTTTACTTCTTGTTGGTTAAGCATCATGCACTTGCACTTTTCACTCTTACCAAATACTAAGGATAGTCTTCTAGTCAATATTTATATTATCATTGAATAATGTCTCCAATATAATTACATTTATTTCTTTTTTTTTTTTTTTTTTGGGT
>Ga0315915_1000947_pt1 | contig 33274 bp, 15 predicted proteins | sample MpolbnodulesMG_FD_207738 | JGI IMG/M metagenome (GOLD analysis project Ga0315915, IMG submission 207738) | Medicago polymorpha root nodule microbial communities from Los Angeles, California, United States - branched nodules | ecosystem: Host-associated > Plants > Roots > Nodule | place: USA...
TATATATATATATATATATATATATATATATATATATATTATTATATAATACAGACAAATACTCAAATTACATACATTTCTGTAACTTGCTTCAATAACACAAATTACATTATTTTCACACTTTAAGGTAAATTACATTACTTACAAATTTCAGACAATTTATTTATGACAACATATATGCCTCATGGTCAACACTAAATTGTCACCATCTAGTCATTAATATATTAACTACTTGAGGCAAAGATCTTTTGCAAAACCATTGACTTGTGGTATATTGGTATCAATCTCAGATAAAATGGTAGAATGATGATGAGGAATATGATCTTTTGGTGGCATAGGGAAGCATGTGACAACAACTTTACCCCAAGCTCTTCCAGTTTCAATATAACCAAATGCATCAATCACATTCTCAAAATCATATTCACCTTTTGGATCAATCACTGCTTTCAATTCTCCTCTTTCCAAATATGGTCTCAGCTTTTCCAATATTTCACCACAAACTGTCAAACTTGAATAAACTGCTCTTGGATGTGATGCTGGCCATGTTATGTCCACTATTGCTCCTTCTTTCTTTGCTACCACAAATGATTTCTTGCAATCACCTGCAAAAAAGTTATAAGATCATCGGCACTTTTCGCATGTATTATAAAAAGTTGGTTAATTAATAATGGATTCGAGGAGAAAAACTTTACCAACTGTATCATAAAGAAAGTCAAATTTCTCCTCAATGTCTTCATATTTAGTCTTAGTATAGTCAACTACTTTATCAGCACCAAACTGCTTCACAAATTTCAATTTGGGAGTGCTACATGAAGAGACAACATAGGAAGCTCCAAACATAAGTTTAGCCAATTGAAGGACTAAAGTTCCAACACCACCTGCTCCACCAACCACAAACATTGTCTCACCCTTCTTAAAATCTCCTGTTTTGAATCCTTCTATTGCTGTTTGAACTGCCAAAGGCAAACTTGCAGCTTCCTGAAATGAAAGACATTTTGGTTTTCTTGCAACTAACTTCTCTTCCACAACAATTGTGCCAATGTTCCAAGCTGCTTTGGTTTTTCCATAGTATTAAAATCTTGTATGTTTCCATAGACTTCATCACCTATGTCAAATTTTTTGACATTAACTCCTTTTCCTATCACCACACCAGCCATATCACATCCCAGAACCACCTGCATATAAAAATCAATATATGATTAAAACATGCATACGAAAGTTACTTGTGTAGCACTGACACTTCTGATAATGTGACAGTGCTTCATACGAAAGTTACTTATGCGACAAGCAACTTGCTAGGAATCTTGGAATGAAGAACTCCTAGCTCATTCTTGTAGTATACAAATATTTATTGATTACTTACTCTGGCGAGAAATATACATTAATGTGTAAATGTGCATCAAAGATATAATTTGTGTCCATAACTTCACATTTCCATTGACTATCACATGATTGACAGTAACCAATATACGCTAGTTCCATGGTCCTTTATAAAAAATGTTTATCCATTATATCTTTCGAAACTTATAAAATGGCTAGCCAAATTTGTGTGATCTAATATAATTTGAGCTGTGAATAATAATTTCTTATGAGTAAATTTAGAGTTTCAGACACTCACAGGAAACTCAGATGGAAAAATAGGACGCATACGCCTCTTTGAATCGATAGGATTCAAAGCAGCAGCATGAACTTGGACAAGTAGTTGGTTTTCCAGAGGGGATGGAATAGGAAAGTCCCCTAGCTTAAGGACTTCCTTAGGACCATACTCCTCATAGAACCAAGCTTTCTGCATTTTCATATTGAAAACTTACAACTTTTTTCTCTCAAATGGTTTTAGTTTATGGTATTAGACTTGTAAACCAAGATATATATAGTAAGTTGATGAGTGAGGAAGGAATCATAATATCCTAACATGATATCATGTATGTGTGAGGATAAGAGATTCAAATCCAAAAACATTATTTTGTGATAGTCACTCTCTATCTATAACTGCTATACTATCCTCTTATGCTCTATCCTCTTGCTTCTACAAGAGATGCTACCCCACCAAAATTTAAGATGAAAATACAAAAAATGAATGTATATTGTATAGATATTTTGAGTGAAGAGCTTAATGAAATACTTATTCAATAAGTGCTTATTATGTCAATGTTTATGTCGTGAGTACTTAAATTAAAAGGTTATTTGTGTTTCCATATGCGTGTTCAAAATCTATTTACACAATTGTTTATGTCATGAAATAAACTCGAGTAAGCTCTAAATAAATTCTTTCAAATGTCTTTTGTATTGGTATATAATGCTGACTACCTCTAAGATGAAAAAAATGGCATATTATCATTAGTCTAATGGGATCTAATATAATCAACAAAACAAAGACAGAGATAATGTATAGAAAAATAAAATATCAGTTCATAACATTTTTTGTAAAAGGTAATGTGTAGATAAAGAAAATGTTCATAATCATTCTTGTGTATAGCATGAAAGCACTGTCATTTCCATCTTTCAAGAAAGCAAATATTAAATCTCTACAGAGGCCTATCAAAATGTTTTCAATATTCTAATCTTTCATTTTCTCATCTCGTATTAATCTTTGTGCTTACTAGAATTTTTCATTTAACAGTTCAAGGGAGTTCATCCAAAGCCATAATAACAGTATTATCTCGTATAAGATACAAGAAACAATATACTATATCATGTGGATTAGATAACTAGTGCATGGATTTTTGTTTTGTTAACCATGTTATTGTTATTGGTGTAAAGTATTCGCCAACTTTGTTGATGACTAATCTCTGTTGGGGAATTTAACTGGCAGCCTTTCGTGGAGTTTTTCTTCCCAAATCTCGTTTTTTCCATTCACAAAGCTTGAACTTAAGACCTTACACAAGATATCTAAGTCATGATATCTAAGTCCAATACTACTCATACCAACATAACGTTGGTAACTAATTGTTAAAACAACAACCTTGGTTCAAAAGTAAACAGATACAAAAATCGCAAACAGAGAACACATGATATTTGATCACAAAGTTCGGCCAATTAAGCTTAGGTCTCCGACTGAAGACCAGCTACAATATCTTTCTATTATTCAAGCTTATATGGTTACGGAGAACAATTTGTGTTCAAATACTACGCATCCACTCGAGCAACATGTCCACTTATCAGTAAACTATGAGCCATATTTTCAACGCTGATGCATGGGTTGCTCTCACATCTTGTTGTTAAGTCTTTGTCGATCATCCAAGTGGGATAAGGTAGATATGTTTGAACTGATATCCATTAATTCTTGTTATCCACACTGAAAAACAAGCTATCAGAAAAAACATTGTGGTTGCAAACTCCTCAAAGGATAATCCATTAGTTTGAAAGATGTGGTTTAGAGAGTGGCATTTAGAAAGACTGAAAGAGATGTGGTGTAACTGCAACCTGTGGAAATATTATCCATAGCCAACTACCAGTCAATGCTATTGCATTGCAAAGAACTTAGTCTAACAACCTTAATATTCTTGTGTGGTGATATCTCTTGGAACAAGTCCCACATTGTACAGTATGGTAAAGAAAGAAGGAGGTCGAGACTATATACATTGACTCTAGTTATTCGGTACAAAGTTGTGCTAGTCGAAAACACTTTAATTTTGTATCCGACTTACCCAAGAGCGCTTAGCTGAGATGACACATGTATCTTCTAGCTTAACCAAGGTCCTGGGTTTGAATCTAGCCTTGGGCAAAGTTAAAAGTTTAGGGAGAGTTTACCACCCAGTAGGGTTCCACAAGACTCATCAAGAGATTAGTCTCCGCAGTTCCAGATATTTAGTTTACATAAATAAAAAGTGTGTATCCGACTTTATTCTTTTCTCTTATACTCGTGTCTTAGAGTGTTGCGAAATGGAGTTTGGGTATTTCTTTTGAGAGTGTAGGTATATTGGGAGCCGTGAAATGTTTGAAAGAAGTCTACGTGTTGTAAAATCTTCATGTAGTATTCCATTCGATCCTATTTACAAGAGACATTTTGATCATCAAAAGTTAATGCAATATATTAGTCTAAATTTTGAAGTAGATACATCAAAGTTGACCTAAAATGTCTCTTATAAATAGCATAGAGGGAGTATTATTATCTGGTTCTCATATCAGACAACGATTATATGTGATCCTTAATTTTTCTTTTTCCCAACAGTGTAGCTTGCTAATATTATCCATAACCAACTACCAGTCAATGCAACTGCAGTGCAAAGTACTTAGTCTAACTACCTTAACATTTTCTATCATGCAATCCAAAATAATAAATATAAAAAAGTGAAATACGAAATACTTTCGACTTGTTTTGTTCACATTTTTAAATTCTTAAAATAAGGGAAATAAAATCAAAACAATTTAGTACTTTTCATAATTATAAAGGCTTAAACTCAAGAAGATATTTGTGTTAGAACTAAATAGATAGGTGAATCTAGTTTGCAAACTCAATAAGATATTATTTGATGATAACTCATAGATTAAAGGTGAAAAATTTATCAAGTTATTATGGTGTGCAAATATATGTGTTAAGTGAAAGTCACTTTAAAAATATAACACAAGAAAGTATGTGGTACTATTTTGAGTATTGTACAAGCATTGAATTTATCAAGTTATTACAGTGTGCAAAGATTGTAAAAGCGCATTTAGTAATGAAGTGAACGTTTTATGGGAAATACTAACCGGTGCTCCCATGACACTAGTTAGAAAAACAAATATAGTAGCATTGTATTAGAAATTGTGAAATCAACTTCTCGAAAGTTTAAAATTAAAACTTTCTTATTTTGATTTTCTTAACTAGTGTCCTGAGTTAGCATGACCCAAGTTCCATTGTCTTAAGCTACTTAAGTTCTTTTGTATGATTAGTTAAAACAAGTTTTAATCAAATGATTCATCATTTTTAGTTTAATGGCATGTTTACTAAACTTGGCAATCTAAAGTTCAAGGGAGTTAATAAAAAGCAATCACTGATTATGTGATCAAAGATAGAAGAAAACATTATAGTACTTGAGGATAAGTAATGCATGAATTATTGTTCGTAATTACATGCATCTTGATGGTCCATCACCCATGTGGGTTAAGGTAGACATGTTTGAATTCAAGCTATATATGGAAATTATAACAATGTGTTTGGAGTTCATTTGATTCTTATAGAAATAATCCATTAGATTGAAAGATGTGGTAATTAGAGAATGGCATTTGAGAAAGATTGAAAGAGATTGATGTATGCTATGAATGTTGTTATCAACATCCAACTACCAGTCAATCCAGTACAAACCATTTGGTCCAACCCTTAACTCGTACTCTTGCCTTGTTTTGTTTACAATTATACATTTTAACACCAAAGTGAAAATGGTTACATTTATACATGCTTAAAACGAGTTAAAGAAAATGAAAATAATTCAGAGCCAATTTGATTAGTTTTTTATTGTAATCATAAGTGAAGATATGACAACTAAAAGTTAAACTGAAAAGCAAACCAAGGATATTATTACATTCTAGTAGCGGCAGTTTTTATGTTTTTCAATAATTTTCTCAATACAAACAATTAGGATTAACAAAACATAATAGTAGTAAAATAAAATCTTACAAAAAATGTGGACGTGCCGGAGTGGTTATCGGGCATGACTAGAAATCATGTGGGTTTTACCCGCGCAGGTTCGAATCCTGCCGTCCACGCTTTTTATTTTGATGAAATATTCATCTACATATTCTTTTGTAAATTCTTCTTCGATATTAAAAAAAAAAAAAAAGGGATGGGTATGGGCACCTTTGGAGAGATTTTGTAAAGTTAAACTATAGTCAAAATAAAATAATAAAAGAAATGTAGAACGTTAGACATTATGTAATTTTTTCTATAAAACAACTTGTAAAAGATTATTATGAAATGTTCATATTGTTGTTGATAATATTATGAAATGTTTTTTTTTTAGGAAATATTATGAAATGTTTAAAGATAGTAAATAAAACTTATGTCCCCTTTTTGTTTCTGATTGCGGCTGAAGGTCTTAACATATTGATGAAAGCTATGGTTGATAATAATTTATACAATTGGTATGTGGTTGGTACGGTAAATCAGGTAGTGGTATCTCATCTTCAATTTGCTGATGACACTCTGTTATTAGGAAACAAAATTTGGGCTAATGTGCGGGCCCTTCGAGCAGCTCTTGTTATCTTTGAAGCTATGTCCGGTTTGAAGGTGAATTTTAATAAAAGTCGGTTGGTGGGAATAAATATTTCTGATTCTTGGTTGAATGAGGCAGCGACGGTGTTGAGTTGTAAAGTGGGAAAAATTCATTTTATGTACTTAGGCCTGCATATCGGTAGTAATCCACAGAGACTTAAGTTTTGGGAACCAATCATGAATCGCATTAAATCAAGACTGTCGGGTTGGAATAGTAGATTTCTCTCTTTTGGTGGCCGCTTGATTCTTCTCAAATCAGTTATGACTTCTCTGCCTGTCTATGCTCTTTCCTTCTTCAAAGCTCCATCAGGTATAATCTCTTCCATTTAATCTTTATTGAATAATTTTTTTGGGGTGGGAGTGAGGGTTGTAGAAAAATTACTTGGATAGGTTGGAATACCTTGTGTTCTAAAAAGGAGCATGGAGGTTTGGGGGTTAGGAAGTTGAAGGAGTTTAATGTTGCTTTATTAGGTAAATGGTGTTGGAGGATGTTAGTTGATAGAGAAGGGTTGTGGTATCTTGTTTTAGTCGCCCGTTATGGCGAAGTAGGTGGGAGGTTGGAGGTGGGGGCCGGAGTGGTTCTTTGTGGTGGCGGGAGGTAGGTAGAATTCGTGATGGTGACCGTGACATAGGTGGAGGTTAGTTCGGTGATAGTGTTAGACGGGGGGTGGGTGATGGTGCTGCGACTTTGTTTTGGTCGCATAGGTGGATTGGAGGTTCCCCGCTTAGTGTGCGGTTTCCTCGTTTGTTTGACTTATCTGAGAACAAAACCATCAGTGTGGCCACTTTGTTCTCTATGGGTCTGGAGCAGGGTGGGGAGGGGTGGAGTTGGCGACGTAGGTTGTGGGCGTGGGAGGAGGCTTTGCTAGAGGAGTGTAGGGCGTTACTATTTGATATCTCTTTGGTTCCTAATGTTTCAGATATATGGGAGTGGCTTCCTGATATTGTTGAGGGGTACTCCGTGAAAGGGGCCTATGATTTGTTAACTAATGGTCATGATTCGCAAATGGGCATACCTCTTGAGTTAGTGTGGCATCATCAGGTTCCTTTGAAGGTCTCGGTCTTTGCATGGAGGCTCATTCGGGATCGACTACCAACGAAAGCTAACCTGGCTATTCGTGGTGTTATTCCTGCGGATGATATCTTTTGTGTTTCAGGGTGCGGTCACGTGGAGACGGTTGAACATCTATTTTTATCATGTTCTACGTTCGCAGCTTTATGGCAGCAGGTGTGCGAATGGATTGGTGTTCTTGGAGTGGACTCTAATATTATTGCAGATCATTTGGTGCAGTTTACTCATATGACAGGTGTTGGTAAAGCTAAAAGTTTGTTCATGCAACTTATTTGGCTATTGTGTTCTTGGGTTATATGGAATGAACGTAACAACCGTTTGTTCAATAATACTGTTATTATTGTCCCTCGCCTGTTAGATAAGGTCAAATTGTTATCTTTAGGGTGGCTGAAAGCTAAAAAGGTCATGTTTGTTTATGGTACGCAAAGGTGGTGGTCAAGCCCTTTAGATTGTCTGGGCATTGGCTAACTTGTGTTTTCCTTTGTTTTTTTGTGTTAGTGACATCTTGTAACTTTTTAGTGGTCTCCTAGGCACACCTTGTGCTTGAGAATTGCTACTTGGTGTGGTTATATAATTTCATTTTGATTTCTTCAAAAAAAAAAACTTATCATCGTTAATGTAATGTTTTTGTTAAAAAAATATATGCAAAAATCCGTTTAATATTTATACTGCGTTCGTTGCAGATTTTATTTGCTTATATATGGAAAATAAATTTTTATGAGATGTGTAAGAAAAATTATTAACATGAGAAAATTGATATGATAAAATTTTGAAAACTCGTAAATATTTTCAACATATCAATTAATATAATGTTTCTATTAAATATTTTTTTATTTTATAAGCAACATATTGTTCAATATTTAAACAACAATTGTTGCAGATTTTTTGAATTCCCTTACCAGGAGATTGATATAGCGACTTAAGCTTCAATCACAAAGTTGCAAATGACATAAAAACTTCGTAAATTTAGAAAATTCACATTTTCTAAAGTATGGAAAAAAATATCAAATTTCTAACTTTTATATGTCATTTGAAATTTTTTAATACTTCATAGAACAACATACTTTTGAAATTTCCAACATTTTAAAAATTCCATAAATTAACATTAAATCAATGATTATATAATATTTCCGACATTTTAAAATTAATAAAATAAAATTAATTTAAGGTACAAATAAGAAATAATTATATGACATTCACATACACATTCTAATTTATGTCATGCCATCTCCACATCATCATCTTTTTCTACAAATTTTGGAGGAGGACCAAATTTTAGAAATTTAGAAATAAGGGAACTAAAACTAGAAACGAGGAGGTCAAAATCCTCTATTAAGTCGGTTGTTTGTATTTTCATCCTCTTTTCATGAGTGTTTTTGCTTGTTGCAGTTACTCGACGAGAATAATATTTGCCGATTCAAAAAAAAAGAATCAAAATAGTAGAGGATAAATGAATTATTTTGTTTGATTGCAACTTAAATTATTTTGATTGATGATAACTTAATACAAATAACTCTACTCATATTGTTTTGTTATAGTACAATAGGTATTGATGTCTTGTAAGCGCAGTTGATAGTTGTAAGCATATGCAGAAGTCGGAATTCGAACCTCAGACTCTCCACTTCTTTACATTTAAATACGCGAGTCCGAGTTATTAGGCCACTTTAAAAAAAATTGTCACTTTTTGTAAATATTTTATTTAGCATGTATTTCGTTAGTTTACAATTATTTTAGATATATATTCAATGATTTGTTGTCGCGTTAACTATTAAATATGAAAACACATGAGTTGTCGTTAATTGACATGACAACACATCATTAGAACCATGAGTATAATAACTTTACCGTGTACATCAATTAAACTCATTTTTTAGGGGTAATAGTCATTTTGGTTTTTGAATATGTAACAACTAACAAGTAGTCCCTCAATGCATCGAAATTCCAAAGTTGTCCATGATTGTGTACTTCATTAGTCAAAATCTATGAAGCCCGGATTTGGGTACGGGTATGATACGATACGGGTACGTTGATACGCAAAAAAATTTAAATTTAAGATACGATACACCTAAGATACGTTAACAAAAATTTTATACTAAATGTAAAAAACTTGAAGAAAATAAACATTTATTACTCTTCATTATTATGTGTAAGTAAAGTTTTCTTGTAAACCATATTATATTTTCATTTGTTGGAATATCGTGAGAAGCATTCAACACAAATTTATCCAATGTTGATTAATTGAATCACCTCTCTCTCTCGTTACCTTGATTCATCGAGAAACAATTCTAGTGATGAATATCTAAAATTGAATCATATACATCTCTATTGAATTTCTACAACATTGTCTCACTTTTTTACACTTCATCTTTTCTAGGATACGTATCTGTGAAATATCTTATAAGTATCTTTGTGAATCTATGGAGTATCATATAAGTATTAGATAAAATATTTTTTAAAATTAAAATAATTAATTATGATACTTTGTGGGTACGTATCCGCGAGTATCGGTATCTGATACGTATTTGATACCAAGGTCCTGGGTTTGAATCTAACATTGGGTAAAGTTAAAAGTTTAGGGAGAGTTTACCACCCATTAGGGTCCCACAAGACTCAAGAGATCAGTCTTCGCAGTTCCGCGCGGAAGATATTTAATTTACATAAATAAAAACTTTGTATCCGACTTTATTCTTTTCTCTTATACTCGTGTCTTAGAGTGTTGCGAGATGGAGTTCGGGTATTTTCTTTTGAGTGTAGGTATACCGGGAGCCGTGAAATGTTTGAAAGAAGTCTACGTGTTGTAAAATCTTCATATGTAGTATTATCTTCGATCCTATTTACAAAAGACATTTTGACCATCAAAAGTTAATGCAATTGGTCTAAATTTTAAAGTAGATACATCAAATTTGACCTAAAATGTCTCTTATAAATAGCACAGAGGGAGTATTATTATCTGGTTCTCATATCAGACAACGATTATATGTGATCCTTAATTTTTCTTTCTGCCAAGAGTATAACTTGCTAATATTATCCATACCCAACTACCAGTCAATGCAACTGCAGTGCAAAGTACTTAGTCTAACTACCTTAACATTTTCTATCATGCAATCCAAAATAATAAATATAAAAAAGTGAAATACGAAATACTTTCTCAATACAAAGATATTAGAAAAACAAAATACCAACAGTCGTAAAATAAAATCCAACAACAAATGTGGACGTGCCGGAGTGGTTATCGGGCATGACTCGAAATCATATGGGCTCTGCCCGCGCAGGTTCGAATCTTGCCGTCCACGAATTTTGTGAAATATTATCTTGGATACAAAAGAATAAGGATGGGTATGAATTATGATTGATAAATTTTTTGTTTGGTGATACCCATAGTCAAAATAATAAAAGAAATGTAGAACGTTTAAACATTGTGTAATTTTATTATCTTGGTCATAAAAGAATAAGGATGATATCCGTCAGCTTTGTTTAGTTGGTAGGGATATTGCATATAATTAGCACAATTTAATTGTGTGAACTCTAGCTTCTAGACTACTTGACAAAAAAACAAGAATAAAGATGATATCCTAGTGGGCTTAGCTTAGTTGGTAGGGATATTGCATATAATCGGCACGACACAACTTAATTGTGTGAGCTCTAGCTGCTAGGCTACTTGACCAAAAAAAAAGAATAAGGATGGTGAACCATAATCAAAATAATAAAAGAAATGAAGAACATCAGACGTTATGAATTTTTTTTTTATAAATCATAATCGGCACAACTTTTCTTCTTTTAGATCTATCAATGAGTGAATTAGAATCAATTTTGACCCAAAATCAATCATTGATTGTTTTTCTTTCTTTTTAGTTAAACATGTTATTTTCACATATTTCAGTGTTCTTTCGTTTGTGTTTGTGATTTCGTCGTTTAACACGATTTTGTTTATTTTGATTTCTCAACTTTGTACGGTGTGTTTTTTATTTCTCATCATAGTGTGGTATTTATTTGATTCAGATTTAAAGATTAACTTTGATCAAGTGCAGATTCAATCAATGACTTTTGCGTTGTCAACGTTTCAGATTCAGAAATATGTGTATTTTGGTGGCTTGAGTATATTCATATTTGTAGGCATATATTTACTCTGCCGTTTTATGTTATTAACATGAGTGTTGTGAGTTTGTTCGCAGTTTCATCATTTTTGTTTTTAACGACTTTGAATTTATATTATATCGATGTATTCTATCAATTTGAATGAATGAATATTGTTTACTTTTCTATGAAAAAAACTAGTAAAAGACTTATGCACGCGTAAAATTGCAGTAATTGTATAAAAAATAATTATTTTGTTGGTAATATTATGAAATGTTTAAAGATAGTAAATAAAACTTGTCAGCGTTAATATAATGTCTCTACTAAAAAATAGTATGCAAATTGTATTACACTGCTCCCTTGTAGATTTTATATGTTTATATCTGCAAAAATAAATTTTATGAGATGCGCCAAAAAAATATATTGATACGAAAATGTAGATATGATAAAATTTGATTTTTTTTTTATTGAATCAAGAGCGATGAAGACATCAAGGAGCCGCTGGACATCTCGACTAGGTCGGCACCCCCAAGGGACTCCAATCCTTTGCGGCCCACTCATATAATATATATAGGAAAAAAGGGAAGAAACCAATGTTGCCAAACCGTGTTTGAAACAGTGAGACCGTGACTAGCAAGCTTATCCGCCCAACCAATGCCCTCGCAGAAAATGTTTCCAAAAAAACGTGACTCACATTTTAAAATATTTGTGCCACACTCGTTGATTTTATGTGCTTACGTATGTAGAAGAAAATGTTTATGTATTGAAATGAGCAAGTCGATATTATAAAATTTTGAAAACTCATAACAATTTTCAACATATCAATTAATGTGGTGTTTCTATTAAATATATATATTATTTTATATATAAAACACTGTTCAATATTTACATTGCACTCGTTGTAGATTTTATGAGTTCCCTAACTGGTAGATTGATCTAGGGACTTAAGCTTGAATCACAAAGCTGCAAATAACATAAAAACTTCATAAATTTATAAAATTCACATTGTATAAAGTATGGAAGAAATATCAAATTTCTAGCTTTTACATGTCATTTGAAAATTTCTAATTTTTAATTGAACAAAATACTTTTGAAATTTTCAAAATTTTCAAAATTCTCTAAATTAACCATCAAAACAATGACTATATGACATTTTCGACATTTTAAAATTAATAAAAATAATTTGAGGTATCTAAAAAAAAAGAAATAATTATATGACATTCATATATACTCTCTCTGGTCACTATTATAAGTCAAACAATATTTTTTGCTTATAATAGTGATCGGAGGAAGTACATCCTAATGTATGCCATGTCAACTCCACATCATCGTTTTTTTTGGACAAATTTTCGAGGAAGGCCAAATTTTATGAATTTTAGTAATAAGGGGACTGAAACTAGAAACAAGGAGATCAAAATCCTTTATTGAACAAAAGAAAAAACTAAAATAGTGAACGATAAATGAACGATTTTGTTTGATTGCAACAAGGGGACTAAAACTAGAAACGAGGAGATCAAAATCCTCAATTGAACAAAAGAAGGAACTAAAATAGTGAATGATAAATGAATGATTTTGTTTGATTGCAACTCAAATATTTTGACTGATTACAACTCAACACAAATAACTCCACTCATATTATTTTGTATAGTGAAGTAGTTGTTAATCTCCTTTAAGCACATCTCAGCCGGTAGATGTAAGGACAATATTATGCAGATGTCAACAACCCAAACTCTTAACTTCTTCACATTTAAATGTGAACTCGAGCCAATAAGCCAATTGAACAAAAAAAACAATTGCCACTTTTTGTAAATATTTTATTTAGCATGAATGTTGTTTTACAATTATTTTACACATATATTTAATGATCTGTTGATTCATTAATTATTAAATATGAAAATACATGAATTGTCGTTAACTGACGTGACAACACATCATTAGATCTATGAGTAAAACAACTTGTCGATGTGCATCAATTAAACTCATTTTTTTTAAAAATTATTATACATCTTGAGCCACCTTTACACTTTTTTTTTCATTTTCGAGGTTAAACTATCAAATTGATCTATTATTTATAAGTTTTTTTTTTTTTTGTAAGAATCTGAATTGGTTCACCTAAATTGATACTGAGGAGAATCAAATATGAAACCTTGAAAGGAGCACACTCTCAAGTCAAAGTCAATACCACCAGACCAACTCAATTATTCCTTGTCTTTATAAATTATTACTTATTCTCAGTAATTATATAAATATTTGAAAATAGTGTTTGTCGAAATTCTCTCAATTAGATAATAATTTTACAGAAATGATAAACAAACACATAATTTTAGACACAAATACAATACCATGGATAATTTTATAATTTCCACTAAAGAGCAAGGACAAATTTGAATTTTCAATAGAAAATGAAGGGTAATTTTGTAAATTTCCTCTTCTCTTTTCAATGTTCTTGTCGATGTATCCATCACCACATTCTGCCAACTTTCTTTCGTTCTAGTTCTCATATTCATCTGGCTTCATCTGATTTGTGTTCACTTCTCGGAGATGGTGAGTTTAATGACGGCGACGAAAGAGAAAGAAGGTGCGAGATATGGTTGAGAGAACCACGAGGCAGAGAGAGATGATGGTTGGTAAGCTCAACGAGCGACGATGACGAGTTTAACGACGACGGATTTAAAGGTCATTGATGGTAGCGACGACGAGATACAAGAAAGAAGGTACGAGATCTGACATTGAATCCGACGGAGACGAGGAGGAAGCGACTGAGGTGGGCTGGCAGAGTTGATCTGTCTCGCCGTCGATGAAGGTGGAGGGAAGATAGTAGCTAGGTTCGGTTGCAGGGAAAGAGAGAAAGAAAAAAAATCAAAGTGTATAAATGAACAATAACATATGGTATCGTATTTTTGTCCAAAATAATGTGTCCAGTTATCATTACTCTAATTTTATTTTTTGTTACATATAGGCTATAGTGGAATTTAATTAAATTTTTTTTGATAAAAACAAAAATGAGTATAAAATTAATAGAGCAGTAATTTATTAACACCAAACAAATTTGATGGTTTAAAAGTGACAATTTTTTTTTATGGTTTATTCCATTTCCCATCGCCACCCCTTCTGTTGAAACAAACAACTCCACCACCATCACTCTCAGAAAACCGATGAACGATAACAATGACCTCAGAAACACCGTATTGCTGCATTTCACACGAATTCTTCCGAACAGCCACCACAAGCCCTAACAAAATCGCTGTCATCCACGCTTCCGGCGTCGCCAACCTTTCCCGCCAAAATTCTACTTCCCCTAACTCCAACCAAGACTTCACCACGCTCTTACAACAGCGCGTTGAATCCACCTCCCCGCCGTTCTACCACGGTGACCGTTGCTTCACTTACTCTCATCTCTTAAACGCCGTTCGTTCTCTTAGTTCTCGTCTAAGCTCTATCCTGATCACAGCCAAATCTCAAGGTTTGTTATAACGGAAATTTCAGTTATAGAGTTAGTTAGTTAATTGCTAATTCAGATATAGAGTAATTGAATCACTAGGTTTGTTATTCACTTGGTGATGGAACTTTTGTTACATAGGTGGTTAACTCCTTTGTCTTTTTATTAAGCATTTATAGATGGATAAAAAGCTTAATTAAGCACTTATAGAATAAGCGCTTATGTATTTAAGTTATTTGTATAACCAAATATAAAAGAATGTCAAACTGCTTTCATAATCTGTCATGCAAAGCTTTTGGAAATAAGCTGAAGCAGTGGACCTGTCATAAGCTGTTACCGTAAACTCTTGCAAATAGTCTCACAAGTGCTTATGCCAGTAGGTAAGCTTAAATAGGTCGATCCAAACTGGCTCCAAGTAATTTGAAATGAGGCTTATATTTAGGGATAGAGGTAGTGGTGACTTAGTTTTTAATTGTAATTGGAAACTTCAATTGAGAATATTGTGAATGAATTATCTCAGTGTGAGTTTTTCGTGTGAGCATGTTGTGGGTGTGCCGAGTAAGGTTTTCGTGTTTCCTTCTCCTTGCATGACCTTGTTCACATGATGTGATGTGACCCATTCGGGTGATGAAGCTAATTTAGGGTATATTTTGTTTGGAAGGGAAGGGAAGGAACCAATAAATTTACATTTCTAAATTGTGAAAATTATTAAATGTTTGTCAAATTGAGTAAGGGAAGGGATTATTGTGAAAATCTCTCATTTTAAGTCTCATTATTTAATAACTACAAAGTTAAAGAAATATGCGGTTTCAATTTTTCAAATGTTCACTCTTTACAAGTTATTGTAAACACTTAACTGACTGTTATTTTGATTGTTTGCTATCTATATGTTCTGTAACACTGGCACTTTAGGTAAAAGATGCGTCCGAGTATCAGACATGTGTTGGTGTCCGACCCTCGCTCGACACCGACATTTGTGGTTACGTTCAATCACTTCTATTTTCTCAAATTATTACTATGTCTGGTGGCCGTATTTGTGTTTGTTCTTTCTTCATAATCTATTAGTTTTTTATATGTTCGAATGGGGAAATGATTACGAGCATCCTGTATTCTACTGTAGGTAACGATGGTGTCCACCGTAAAGAGGGAACTGTTCAGAAATCCGAGTCCTTGAAAAATGTCAAGCCTAGGGCAGAGTCAAATGTTAACTCCATTGAAGAGTATAAGCCAAAGATAGTGGGAATTTATATGCCTCCTTCTGTTGAATATATTATTGCCGTTCTCTCAGTATTGAGGTGTGGGGAAGCCTTCTTGCCTTTGGATCCTTTTTGGCCAAACGAAAGGATACTGTCAGTTGCTTCTTCTTCAAATGTTGATCTCATTATAGGGTCACAATCTTCATTTAGTAAAAGTAACTTGGACTGGCTTGATGAATCACATTGGCTGGTAAAGTCAATTAGTTGTCCTGTTTTGAGATACTCCATTGAAGAAAATCTTCAAGAATGTAGTTCTTCAACAGATTTGGCATGGCATTGTGCCAATGAAAAGAAAAGATCTTTCTGTTATCTGATGTATACTTCTGGATCATCTGGAAAGCCTAAAGGAGTGTGTGGCACCGAACAAGGTAACTTGTTACTACAGTTTGTTGCGGCTGCTACTTTACCGAAAACAAGATTTACTTACTTAAATGTTATCTTGTGCAATTGTCAGTTTCCTAACCTTCCTTATTTCTTTGATACACATGAAAATAAGTATATCATATTCAACACCTATTGGATCATAGAATTTTTAACTTTGTATGAAATAAATCAATGTTCAATATTCAACAGTTCTCTTATTTTGGACAAAGCAACATCCTGTTTATATGTATTCTCATGTGTGAAAATCTATTCAGTTTTACACCAATGAGTTGAACCGTGGAGACTATATACTCCCTCCATCTCTATATATAATCCCTCTTTGTCTTTTTCACATTTCTTAAGAAAAGCTGTCGGTGCAATTAATGTGCACATTTTGTGTGTGAATATTACTAAATTGTCCGTTGTTTGTATGTGTATTAAAATTGACTTTTCATATTTCAAGACAAGTTATTAGTATTAATTAGGGGTATGTTTAGGAAAAAAAATAATAAATGCATCTAGTAATTTGTATAAGGGCTTATATTTAGGGACACATTTTTTTCTCAAAAAGTGCTTATAATCAGGGATGGAAGGAGTATTTATAGTGAGGTTTGATATGTAAAGATATGGAAGAAAATGAACAAGTCTTGTATGTGGTCTTAATTTATGTGGAGATCGATAGAGATGTCATGTATAGGATTCAAGCTGGGTGAATGATATAGAGAAATGTATTAGCTGTAATTTGCGATCACATTGTGCCTATCAAACTATAAAAAAAAAAAAAAAATCTATTACAGGACCAATGCTGATCTATGTATAATGAGGTGCCAACATGTGAAAAAGAAGTTTAGTAGAGATAAAAATGTTGAGGCAGATCGGTGTGTATATTTGCATGAAGATATACTAGAAATAAACATATTTAGGAAAACATTTGAGTAGCACTTACTTACTATGCAGAAGATGACTGAAATTCATGTAAATATGGTTTAGTCATGTGAGAAGAATACCAATAAAAGGCTCAGTGAGAAAAGCAGTTCAAAAAGGAATATGCATGAAAACTTAAAGAGAAACATTTTAAACTACCTTGGTAAAAAAAAATCCTTTTATTGGAATTTTGGTTTTTGATAGAGCCTCACTGTGTCAATTGTCCCATTTAGTCAATCCTACCCAGTGAGAGTGGGCTTGATTGTTACTGTTTATTTCTTATTGAATGATTTTAGTTATTTTCATCCCACGCAATAATGTTTCTGTCTAAATTCTTATGCTTTTAAAGTAAAAGTTTATGATCAATAATATTATTTTTTTATCATCAATGATGTTATTTTTCTATAATGGATATGTATCTTCGTGTATCACAATTTGATTTACATTCTTGCTAGGTCTTTCAAACCGTTTTTTATGGATGCAAGGAATGTATCCTTTGACGTGGCAGGAGCTATTGTTGTTTAAGTCGTCAATTAGCTTCATCGACCACCTCCAAGAATTTCTCAGCTCTATTTTGACTGCTTGTGTATTAATTATTCCTCCTTTCAGCGAGCTCAAAGAAAATGTTTATTCTATAATAGATTTTCTACAGGTATGGTGGTAATTCTCGATATAGATTTTGTGATTTCTGTATTGCCATTAATGATCTTGTACATTCTATTATTCTCTATTAGTTAGTGATGAAGTTATACTTAATTGCTTACCCTTACCTGTAATATTAAATGCTTCTGCAGGCTTATTCTGTTAATAGGCTTACGGCTGTTCCATCACTAATACGGACAATTCTTCCTGTATTGCAAACTCGCGCTGACTTGCGTATCGAAAGTTCGCTGAAATTGCTTGTACTAAGTGGTGAAACTTTTCCCTTCGCCTTGTGGGAGACGCTTTCAACTATATTACCAAAGACATCAATCTTGAACTTATACGGAAGTACCGAGGTTAGAGAAGAAAACTATGCTTCTACTTTGAGATTTTTGCAAGAAAGTTCATACTTTGTATTTCCTGTATGGTTCTTGTTATGAAATTCAATTCTTCTACTTGAGAGATTCAATGTCGTCATTGACACTCGCACATAATTTGACTTGATATTGTTTCTTTTCTATGTATGAAGGTAATTTGAATTATTGTTCTTGCTGCTTCCTTGTCTACTGTTCTTGCTTTGTTACTGCAATTCAATGGTATGTAGTCAGTAGTCACACATATTATAATCTAAGTGAATTAGTTAGAAACAGAGTTGCCATACATCATAATCATTATTCTCATCACCACTGGAACAGCTGCTCTATTGAAAATTTAATTATATCAACATGCCAAGTCGAGGAACCATGAAAAGACTAAATTCAAAACTTAAGAAATTTAGAGAATATTGGAGGGTTTAATTAAGGTATGGTAGGGAAATTAGAGATTAATGGAGGGTTTAATCAAGGAGTGATAGAGTAGGTTTGATTTATAAAAATTGGTTGACACATTATCCACTTGAGAGTAATGCTTGTTTGACTTTTGAGTTGTATTTTTTTTTTTTTTTGCTATTTGTAAAATATCAACCATGGGTATTATGGTTATTTTTGGGGTGACAAGACAACAAATATTCAAGCTATGGTATGAAGAGGTGAAGAATAGGCTAAAGCTAAGGCACACTGGTTTTGATGAACTCATGCAACTTGAGTTATGTAGTTAGATTTTGTCACGAGGATCTTTGGGTTGGCACTTGTCTTATTTAATGCATTAATTTTTCTTCTTTTATTTTGAATGTAGATTATGTTATTTTATTTGTTTATGTGAATTTTCACAGTTCTTATCATATTGCACTTTCCTATTCTTTTCTATCATTATCATTGGCTATTCTCGTCTTACATTTCTGTTCCCCATCCATTTTTTAACTAAGGTCTCCGGCGATTGTACATATTTTGATTGCAAGAGGATACCATTGGTTTTGAAGGAAGAAATGCTAACAAGTGTTCCAATAGGTTTACCAATTACTAACTGCAATGTAGTGCTTATTGGTGAAAACGGTGCACCAAATGAGGGTGAGCTATATGTTGGTGGTTCTTGCATATTTAGGGGTTACTACGATGAATCTGATATAATGTCTGAAGGATTTGTAAAATTGCCTCAAAATTATGGTTGTGAAGATTCTGTTGATGTTTTCCAAAGCGAGTTATACTTTAGAACTGGTGATTTAGTCAAACAGTTGCCAAGTGGTGATTTTATATTCTTGGGAAGAAAAGACCGTATTGTAAAAGTCCATGGGCAGCGTATTGCCCTGGAAGAAGTTGAGAATTTGTTAAGGGAACATCCAGATATAAATGATGCTGCTGTAGTTTGTCGAAATCTTCAAGCAGAGCTTGTGTTTATTGAAGCCTTTATAATATTGAAGGACAAACAACAACTGGGTGAGTTATTGGTACCTGCAATCAGAAGTTGGATGATTAACAGACTTCCATCAGTTTTGCTCCCCAACCGTTTCATCTTTACAGAATCATTTCCCGTCTCTTCTAGTAGTAAGGTTAATTATGAGTTGTTGGTTAGCAAAGCATTATTGACCAAGAGTGTCAAGGATAAGGTTGGTAACATTAGCTGCAGCAATCTTCTGCAACTTATTAAAAAGGTATAGTTTCAGTATTTTATATAGCTCAGAATTATTAAAAAGGTTGGTAACATTAGATACCAAATCTATTTTTTTTCCTTCTATCTCTACAAATCTGTGTAGAAGAGACTGTATACTAGGTACTGTTGCCCAGTTCTCTTCTCTGAAAATCTAATCGCCATTGGCAATGAATGCACACAACCACAAATGAAGAGGAAAAGAGATTTATATGGGGATGGGAAGTGTGTTTGTACCTGTCCTTCTCTTACTTTTCGTAATAAATATTTAGTTATCTGCTTGTTAGCCAAACCCATGAAAACTTTAATGAAAAGTAAGAATACAACCTGCTATGGCAACAATGTAGTTATTGCAACTTACAATTTCAGCACAAGGCATGACTTTTTGTGCTTTGTCCCCATTTTAATCCTGAGGTATTTTAATGAGGCAGTGTTAAGAGGTGAAAACCAATTCTAGACAATATTTTGTTTCAGAAGAACAAATTTATGTCAGTTTGTTCAAATCTTTTCAAGCATGTTCATTTTGTTTAGACATCTGTATTTGACGGTTTAGACACATAATTTATAACTCAGCTTGTTCAGATCTTTTCAAGTATGCTTCGTTTTGTTTACACATCTGTAACTGCTTGTTTTCCTTTTGGGCCTTCTCATTTTGTTTACCCCTTTTCTCTCTAATAAATTATATTTTCATAAAACAATTGCTGTCTGCTCTCTGATTAAGTCTTTCCTTTGATGATCTATGATGCATTACAAATAATGAATGAACCTATGAATCTGTAATATAATAAGACATGTTACTTCTATATATTCCGTTTGTACATGTCTATCCATGTAAATGTAACTTGCTGGCTCCTATACTATTTATGTAAAAAAATTGTGTCTATCGAAACTTTTTGATCTGGTGATGGCTTTAACAGATATTTCACGATGCTTTGCTGGTTGAAAAGTTATGCAATGACGATGATTTCTTTATTATGGGTGGCAACTCTCTTTCTGCTGCACATGTTGCTCACAATTTGGGGATTGACTTGAGATTTCTTTACTACTATCCAACTCCTTTTAAGCTTTGTATGGCTCTTCTCCATAAAAGAGGATCATGCTCTTTGCATAATAGGTTGGATAATTGTTTGCAATTAGACACGGACATACAAAATAACCATTTTTCTTCCAATCATACTGAAAGTTCATTTCCTCTCGAGTCAAGGGTGACTCCCAAAGATAAAGTTGATGTTTTGTTCCCTTCTAAGCGCTTAAAAAGGGGTTCTACAGATGTTACATCATGGGGAGATGAACCGTTTCCTTGGCACTCCCTTCCAATATTCTCATCATCTTCATTTAGCCGCTGCAACAAGGTGTTGTATAAAGGACAGACTTCTGTAACGGATACACACCAAACAACTTGGTCAGCCAATGTTCGAAGAGGAAGCAGAGGTCACATGAAGAGCTTTTGGAAAGTTTACATGGAATCTTGTGTTGATGCTTCACCCATGGTTGTGTCTAAAGGCTCAGATTTGTATTTATTCATTGGATCTCACTCACACAAATTTCTCTGCATAAATGCTAGAAGGTATAAACAAAATATAGTTCGTATAAATGGTTTTAATTCATCGTATAGTGCTTCTCATGTTATTGACCTTAAATCAATAAATGTTTGTATTTGAATGCTTTCTTCATTTTATAGTTTAATCTCCAGGGTCTAATGAAAAATTACAATACCAGAAACGGCTATTTTTTAAATCTAATTTGAACCAATATTGTACCCTTAAAAATTTATTTGTACAGATTGTTGAATGTTGTAGATCACATAACATCTTTACATCTTAGTACCTAATTTTTGTAAAATGCATCAAGTGATATAGATTTCTTTTACATGAAAGAATGAAGAGATTGCTTACACTCTTTTCTCTCAGACTATCTGCCACACTTATACTGTTTCTCACAATTTCATTTAGATATGTGATATGTTCATGTTATCCTGCTTTGCAGCCGATAAATAGAAACTGCATGTTTGGTTACCAAACTTATCCTATATATGTTAAGCAAGGTTAAAATGTAAATCCTTGAATTATAGCAGCGCTATGCACTGTTAACGCTAGATCTATAAAAAGAAGTTCAGTAGAATTTGGTATGTATTTTCTTTTCTTGAACCACTAAACCTGCTGCTTAATAATTGGTTTAGTGGTTCTATGCAGTGGGAGATCAAACTAGAAGGTCGGATTGAATGTACAGCAGCGGTTGTTTCTGATTTTTCCCAGGTAAGTGTTTAATTGTTAAGTACTACAAGATTCTATCCATTTGTTCCAACATGTGGTATTTCTGTAGGTGGTTGTTGGATGTTACATGGGAAAAATCTATTTTCTTGATTTTTGGAATGGACACATCTGCTGGGTTTTTCAAACATCTGGTGAGGTATCTAGTTTTAACACTATAATTTTGTCTTTTCTTCATTGAGGTTTTATGGTGTCTTCCTGAAGGTTTTAGGTTTTCTTTGGTGAAGTTATTTTTTTATTACTGCACATATCATGTGAAGGGATGTAGTGATTGCAGAAGGAACTGGAAACCGAAATTGACAGGCACCTATTAAATTTAACAAATTGATAGCCACCTGTTAAATTTTTACCTTCAGTGAAAACCTTTTGTTTTTATCAACCAAAATCTATAAGTGAAATAATAAAATAATATTTGATTCTTCAAAATTTCATTTTTGATGGTAGGCAGAGACATAGCAGCCGTGCACTCTCGGTTTTTATTTTCAGTTTTTCACACTCTGTTTATTTGGTACTTTTTCTATTTTTTCCTCCCCATGTACCTAGTTTCTAGCATCTTTTATCTCCAATTATTATTTTCATTTAGAAAAGGTTACGTGGTTATAACCCCCCCTTTCGTGGTCAATGTCTAATTTATGTTTTGAACTCTTGAAGGTTAAATCACAGCCAGTTGTAGACACATGCAGACAATTGATCTGGTAATTCTTTTTTTGCTTCTCTTTCGATGTATTCAAGTGATTTTGCATACTTTTTGTATATCATTATTTTCGTGGATGAGTTGATCTATGGTGCGTATTTGATTTAAGTATCTAGCAGTTTGTGCTAAAATTAGTGTTGAAGTTACAGCCTTATAGGATTTAGATAAAAAGGGAAGAAAAAGAATAAAGACTTTGAATTATATTGGGAAAAAACCCAAGTCCCACATCGGATAGATAAGACTCTTGATAAGAGTTTATATTGAGGAGGCAATCCTCACCTTACAAGCCGGTATTGTAAGGATGAGTTAGGTCCCAAATTTCAACATGGTATCAGAGCTTGTCAAATTCGAGGGCCACCTACCGATTCATGCATCAAGCCTAGAGAGTGTTGGGCGTGACGGGGGTGTATTGGGAAAAAATTCAAGTCCCACATCGGATAGATAAGACTCTTGATAAGAGTTTATATTGAGGAGGCAATCCTCACCTTACAAGCCGGTTTTGTAAGGATGATTTAGGTCCCAAATTCCAACAAATTATGAATGTAGTTTTTTTTTTTGGTAAAGAAATTATCAATATGGTTTGATATGATTAATGTTTATGATTTTTTATACTAATTCGGCTCCAAATCCTAGCGAAACAGGGAAATAGTCTATAAATGATAATAACAAGAAATAGTCAAGAGATGGTCTTAGATACACGAAGATAGGAAACTAATATCATGATAATTTAAGATACTCTAAGATAATATCAAGATATTATAACATATTGTAGGAATTCATATTCTCAGAAATTCTGAGTTCCGATGGGACTATGTTTGCTGTAGAATGTGCTTCCCTTTGACTTCATATTATTTTTTTTTACTCTTGTTGACTGTTCTGTTTTGGAAGATATCATCTGCTCTGTCCCCTGTAGCACTTTTCCTCTTTTATGTCTAAGAAAGTTTATCTTCTAAACATACTTTATGTCGAAATTAAACATCACTTTGTACAAAATAAAAATAAATATTGGACAAAATATGGGTGAAACTTCTTGCTACATGAGCACATGTTTGTAGTTTAGATATTTAAAGTTTAAACATCTTTTATTGTCAGAAGTCCATAACCTGTTAAAAAAGTTACTACATGTAGCTTGATTGGAAAGTTTTCAGCATGGTTTAATGTTTCTACAGGTGTGGCTCGTATGATCATACCTTATACGCTCTCGATTACAAAAATCATTGTTGTGTCTATAAGCTATCATGTGGAGGCAGTATATATGGGTCACCTGCAATTGATGAGGTGAATTTCATTTCTAAAGGACATAGTAAATCTATATTGGTTAGTTCAACGTTTTATACCGAGTTCTTAACCTTTTGTACTAATGTTTCATGTAGGTTCGTGGCTTGCTTTATGTGGCCTCTACTGGTGGTCGTATAACAGCAGTATCGATATCAGTACGATCAATTCATAAATCTATTAACATACTTGCAAAAATATATTTCTTTCTGGCGACTTCAATTTTGCACTGATATAGACTGCCCTTTCTCCTGATACCCAAATTCCAGACTTTGGGTTTGGGTTATTGTTAAAATCATACCATATTAGATATGTGAGCTTCTTCCCAGTGAATTCAAAAGTATCAGTCTGGAATAAATGAAAACAGCTTAATGGAACTAAATTAATTGTTCATCCATTTTGGAACTTTTTAAAGCGAAACAGCTTTTCAGCCAAAATCTCTAGTGATCGAATCGAAATGGACAAGAAAAATTATAAAAGGGAATGAAAAGAAAAGATTAAGGTTTCTTTGCTGACACAGGAGATTCGTCCTTTTATTTATCATTAGATGCATTAATCTTTTGATATAGCTATTGAACCTGCCTACATGTTCAAGTTAATTGAGCTATTGATCTTAATTCCGACTAAAGTATTCCTGTACTAAATCCAGGCTTCGCCATTTAGTATATTGTGGCTACTTGAGTTAGAAGTTCCCGTGTTTGGTTCTCTGGCTGTCGCCAAAAATGGAACTGGTATGTCATGCACTCTTCCTTTTGATGATTGTGTCAATCACTCTTCGTTAGACTGGTAATCCTTTTTCCTATTTGTGCAGTGATATGTTGCTTGGTAGATGGCCATGTTCTTGCATTGGATCCCAACAGATCCATAATTTGGAAGGTATGGAGTATGAACCTTCGTATATTTGCAATTTGTTCCCTGAAGGAAGTAATTTTAACGTGCCTTTTTTGTCAATAAATTTTGTTCAGAAAACATGTGGTGGTCCAATATTTGCAGGGCCATGCATACCTTCTGTTAATCCTCATGAGGTACATTATTCTCTACATGGACTTCACATCCTTTTGTCAAGGTCAATGAAAATTATGAAAATTAATGTTGGCTTCTGTTTAGCCCTTAGTATGTTCATAATAGTAATAAGGAAAGTGCTTTGGTCTGGTTCACTCAATTTAATACATGTAGTTCTTCCAAAGTAAAGTGTATGCGTCATTGTGGAGTCTCGGTATTGGTGTAATTAGTTATTGGGTATATTATTAGTATTACAGTTATTCTAAATGATTGGCGAATCATTTATTTATATTATTATTCTTTTATTCCACCGTAGGTGCTTGTATGCTGCAGAAATGGAAGTGTGTACTCATTCAAACTGGTGAGAACCAGCAGATAAACTTGTTCCATTTTTTTTTCTCGTCGTCTTTTTGATCAATTTAACTTTTGACCGTACAGATTCATCATGTTCAGCCACTTTTTTACTTTGAAGTTTGAACTGATTGAATTTTATTTTTCTCTCTCTCTAATTTGAACTATATTTGATATTGGTCTCTCTAGTTTTTATTTATCTAATCAAGTCCCTCAATTTCTAAACTAAGCAAGTCACTGGCTGTAAATTTTCTTTGATCTGAAACCATTAAAGTCTCATTTTATATCCAAACATTCAGATATTTCCTAATGCATTTGGGAATATGAAATGAAATACTTTTAAATGTTGAGAAGTCACAAAATTCGTGAAATTACGAGTTTTTTATAGGATGTGAGACTAGAATTTGAAGAGGGGAGAATTTGGGGAAAAACCTATTGCTAGGTCGTTGTCCCATGTAGTACTATACAGTGATAAAAAAATGATTTTGTTTCGGTTAATAATGTTTGTTTTATTCCATATGTTGGATTAACACCAGGAAAAGGGAGACCTAATATGGGAATACAACGTTGGAGATCCAATTACTGCATCTGCTTATGTTGACGAGCACTTACAGCTGGAGGCTGATGCCTCCAACACTCCAGACAGGTTAGCCTAGTTTGTTTTCTTAGTTAAAGAGACAATATCAGCTATCAAATTCAAACATAATTTTTGTCATTTTCAGGTTAATTTGCGCTTGTTCTAGTTCTGGATGCATACACATTCTTCGAGTGAACACAAATTTCTCCGAAAATAAAAATCATTTAAAATGTGAGGTGGAACAGTTTGCAAAACTTAAGTTGCCGAGGGATATTTTCTCTTCGCCTTTGATGATTGGTGGCCGGATTTTCGTTGGTTGTAGAGATGATTACTTGCATTGTGTTGCCCTTGAAATTCCAAAGCAACATGAAAGTCAAAACCTTGTATAGTTGAGATTTTGTTAAACTATATTAGGTGGTAGGTTGTATGTGTTTTTTTTTTTTTTGACCAAATGGTTGTATGTGTGTTAAGTTCTCAAATCTTCGAAGTTTATGCTAGAAGGCTCCTACTAACTTTGGTACTACAAATATAAATGAGGAATTCTAGCAACACACCTTCTAACACACACTTTTCAACACACTTTCTTTGGTTAAAATTCACATGGGTCCCACCAAATCATATGGGTCCTATATACTTTTTGTGGGTCCCATGTGAATTTTAGTCAATCTGTGTTGAAAAGTGTGTGTTAGAAGGTGTGTTGCTAGCATTTCTCAATATAAATAAATGAAATTAATGCAGGAGCACCATCTTTACTTGTACCAAGACAAGAGAAATGCTAGCAACACACATTCTAACACACACTTTCCAACACATTTCTCACCAAGATAATGTTATTTTCTATTTATTTATAAAATAGATACTCCCTCGTTCCTTTTTAAGTGTCTTTTTAGGGTAGATTTTTCGTTCCTATTTAACCGTCGTTTTGGTATTTTAAACGTATGATTTGTCAACTATACCCTTTTTCAATTATTCTAATATTTTTCAATAAAACTAATTAATGCTATATATTTGAAAAACTAAAGTTTGTTTTTTTAAAACAAAGTATGTTTGTTTTGGTTTAAAACAAAATTTGTTTATTGTTTATCTTCAAATTTAAACAAAATTTTGTTACTTATGATAATAGTTTCATGAAGAGTTAAAATTCTATACATAACATGAGTAGTACTTATTAAAATTTTCAAGAGATATGCATAATATTTAGAAAATTGAAAATGTTCTGTTATGAGAGAAAGATAAAGCGCGCACAAAAATAGGAATTTGTTGGAGAAAGAGAGTTGTAACTAACAATTGTTTGCTACATATTAAAATTATTGGAAAGATAAAGTGTGCAGAAAAATAGGAAATTATGAGTGGATTAAAATTATTGTACACTTTGCTATTTTTGTGTTAAAATTCTAAAACGACACTTAAAAAGGAACAGAGGGAGTAATTCACAGGAAGAAGAAAAAAATCACACGTAAGACAATCACTTGATTGAGATCAAGGGGGTAATAAGTTTCATTTGATCTAGTAGTTAAAAAAATAGACTTTGAATCCGGAGATCCTCGAGTTTGAGCCTCGTTGGTATTCTTGGAGGGAGCTTAGTGGAAATATATTTGTAAGTGTTTTTTGAATTCAAAGATCTTATCTCCTTTGTATTGGGGCATTATCCAATTACCATAAAAAAAATCATGAAATAAAAAAAAGAAGAGCTCCACTGAAGAGAACAAATCGTTCAAAGAACTCAAATTCAACTCATGTAAAAAAAAAATTGTCAAACTTTATATACCTCTTGACTAAACTCCAAACGAACAATTTAATGAAGAAAATTCCACCATGTAGTTTATAATATCCACATTTTTTTATGAGACCAGTTAAAAAAAATTGTCCGTAGATAAAAAGACCCTCAACAAATTTTAGATCCGTTTATTGTTGTTTTTACTTTCAAATACATCATTCATTCATTAATAGTAATAATACTAGTTTGTTTTAAAAATGAAAAAAATAATGCTAACAAGTGCTCCATGGACATTGATTAATCAACTAAAACAAGTAAATTCAATATAAAAGTGGTATAAATAATATTTGGGTTTTTCTAACCTCTGCAATCTTGCATAGGTTAAGGTGCAATAAATACACACTTCAATTAACGTAAGTTGTCTTATTAATTGTATTTTTTTGAAAAATGATTTTTTTTATCTCTCCTATTAACCATTCTATTTATTTTTAGAATATTTTTTTTCAAACCTTAATACAAAAAGATGTACTTTATATTTGAAATGAAATTATATAGCTTGACAAAAAAATTACACGTTATATTAGTCATAAATTGATATGCATAATATATGAAATTATATCTTCTAACCATTATTTTGATCCGATATAGTGACATTTGTTTTAGTATAAAAAATCGGTAATTATCCAACTAAGTAATTTTTTTTCAATATTTACGTTGGGATCAAATGAAATCTCATATATCAATTTATAAAAGAAAAGAAATCTCATTTTTTCAGTACTTAATTTTTCTGAAAAGAAAACAAGATGTAATTAATCACTAAGGTTAGAATAGTTAATTTGATCCTAACGTAAATAAATAAAATGTACTATTTCTTTATAGTTTTTCAGTATATCAAAACACATAATTTTTTTTTGTTGAATTAAAACGTATAGTTTTATTTCGTATATACACATTATATCATCTTTTCTTATTTAAGGAGAGGAAAAAGAAGATTTATTCAAAAAATAAATAAATAAAAATCATTTTTCAAGAAAATACAATTAATAAGATAACTTATGTTGATTAAAGTGGTGTATTTATTGCACCTTAACCTATGCAATATTGCATAGGTTAGAAAAAAAAACCTATAATATTTAATCAAAAATAAAAAACTTATGATTTCAAGACAAACTTTCTATTTAGCGATTCATTAATCATTGTTCTTGGGGTATTGGTTAGAAAGACTCAAATGAAAAATCAACATTGAATACATTGATACCGGTTGGATAATTTTAGTAGTAGTTACATACATTTCAGACAAATTTACGAGTTTAATGATAATGGATTGACTATCTAAAAGACTAAAACAACTTTGCACACAAGCAAATCAAAACATTTCAAATTGTTACACAAATTAAAAACATTAATTGATGTGACGATTCTAAATGTTTTGATCGATTGTGTGTGCAAAGTTGTTTTAGACCGTCAACCCATCAACCTTAAACTCCAAATTTATTATTTCAACCATTTCTTTAATACACATGATTTATGTAAAGTAATTTATAAAAGAGTAGTGATATATGTACATCCATTTGAAGACAACTTTGGTGACAAACTTGTTTTTCTCTCATTTTATTGATCAAAAACAATGAAGAGAGAAAAATGAAGAAAGAAGAAAAAAACATCATGTAAACATGAAAAAGAAAGTTGTCTAAAATTGTCACAAAATAATTGTATAAATATCATTTTTTTTTTTCTTTTTTTTAATGGCCAGGGTAAATATGATTTCTCTTTATAAAAAGGAAAAGAGAACAAAAATAAAATAAAAGTCTTCCCTCTTATAATTTACAAAAAGAATTTTTATTTTTGTTGGAGCGCAGATCTATGTTGAGTTGGTTTGAAACAAAACACGAGAAGGGAAGCAAGGGTTTTGAAGATCTAAGAATTCCTTTCGCTTTTGTTTGAGGTCAGAATTCTTACTCATTTTTTTACTTTTAGTTATTGCATCTAAACTGTTTGTGAAAATGCTCTTCACGCTTGTCTTCTTCTGTTTCGAATTTTCCTACACTTTTCAATGATTACATTGAATTGTATGATTATCTGAAATTATTATCGGTGTCGGCATGTCTGTGTCATGTCTGGTGTCCGTGTCCGTGTCTGTCTCTGTGCTTCATAGACAATGTAGAATATACATTTTAGGTTGGGTGTTTCGCTGTCCATTAGATTCATGTATATTCACAATTTCAATTTTAATAACTAAGGAATCCTTTTTAGATGGACTTTGTGCAATTCAGTTCATTATTTACTGTCCTCTAAAGGGATTTTACGTTACCAATTTGAAGGTTTGTTTTATGAGCAAGCTGAAACTCCTGTTTGAATGGTGGATATTTAAGATCTTTGTTGAAATCTCTGGTTGATGATGGCCAGCCCAGAACCTGTGAGTTCAGTTGGAGAGAATATGTCGGTGACTGCTGCTGCCCCTAGGAAGCCTCGGATTTTACTCGCTACTAGTGGAAGTGTTGCTGCGGTTAAATTTGCAAATCTTTGTCATTGTTTCTCTGAATGGGCAGAAGTAAGAGCTGTTGCCACAAAATCGTCTTTGCATTTTATTGAAAGAACAGCGATTCCCAAGGATGTGATTTTGTATACGGACGACGATGAATGGTCTAGTTGGAAGAAACTAGGCGATAGCGTGCTTCACATTGAGCTTCGCAAATGGGCTGATATCATGGTCATTGCTCCATTGTCGGCAAACACTCTTGGCAAGGTAATTAATTTGATAAATATTGGCTTATTTTATCTATTTTGTCTACATAGATACATGATCAAATCAATGACTTGTATTTACTGTACATTAAAGGCCCGTTTACTGCCATGTGCCCTGTTTTCATTTTCACTTCAACAAATAAACATTAGAGAATATAGATCAAATATTTTCTTCACTGTTTTCTTTTACAATTTTTTTAAACAGATAACATTTTTTTATAAATTTTGAAAATGCTAAACCACTGTATTGTTTCTAGAAATGCATTTGTCCTAGCTAGTCTTCCATCTTACTATCACAATTGTTTACTACATAAGTCTTCAATCTCCTTGTTAGTAATTTAAACTGAACACAAATTTTAGAAATTGAAACTGAAATGTTTTTAGAAAGTTAATAGGCTCTAGAAGACTTTCCAATTGCTTTAGTTCCGACAAGTTTGTGTGACAATGTGTTCCTATCCGTTATATGATGTTAGCAACCCAAGAGTTGGATTCGAAAGAAAAAACACTTCTGATTAAGAATAAGAAATAACAAGGGAGCAAGTTCTCCTGCACTGGTGGTTATACAACCAATTACAACTAAGATATATGCCAAAGATACTTTTCTAAGGGAAGAAGGTTATATTTATAGACCTTCTATTACAAAAGAAAGGGATGATGGGTAAGGATCTATAGCAACTAACCTATAACAGAAATACAACAAAAAACAAAACCCAAATAGAAATCTAACTACAACCTTAAACCTAGCTAACTAACTCATATTAACATAATTTGTGCACCAGGCTGAGAACCACGCAGGTGCAAACCAATTCGCGAGCACCGAATTCGGATACTTCTACATATTGGTATGCATCAATTCACGTGGAATTCACACAAATTGCCATACCAGGCGTACCAAAGAAAAGATAACGCTGATTGGTTGATAAAAAAAAAGGTTTGAACTATAAAATAAAAATTAAATAAATAAACGGTGAAATGCACCGAATTTTTCACATGTCGCGTACCACGAACCAATGGGAATTGTGAATTATGTGACTATGAACTAACTAAACAAATAACTAACTAATTACTCTAACAACTGATATCTATTTTATAACTACTATAATTTCCCTCTATTCTATAATCCTAACATATGATGTTCAGTTTTGTATGTACATCTTATGTATGGTTACATGCATGTTTCTATTATACTTAAGTAATTGAAATCGCAACCTTTTTCGTGTCTATAACTTAAAATGTTTGTTGTTATAGATTGCTGGAGGGTTGTGTGACAATCTACTCACATGTATCGTGCGAGCCTGGGACTACAGCAAGCCATTCTTTGTTGCGCCAGCCATGAACACTTTTATGTGGAACAATCCTTTCACAGAGAGGCATCTCATCGCCATTGACGAGCTCGGTATTTCTCTCATTCCACCTGTTACAAAGAGGTTAGCTTGTGGGGATTATGGCAATGGTGCAATGGCTGAACCTTCTACCATTTACTCTACTGTAAGGCTCTTTTATGAGTCAAAGGCTCAGCAAGGTAACGGCGATGTTTAGTGATGTTAACCACTGTTCAAGTATGAATGGTTTACTAGGACTTCTCTTGACCCCTCGATGCTATTTTATTGCTTAGTTGTTGTTAGAATTCTGTGTTTCGCGTACATTACAACAACTTTGATCTTAGGTGGTGTGTAATAGTGTAAAGGGATGTGCTATATTTTCTCTTTTTATGTCTCAGAGGGTGAGGTTTGTATGCACACCCTTTTGGATATTTGGTTGTGTAAAATATTTTCTTATTGAATTTTAGCAAACATAGAATTGTTTCCTTGTTTGTAGAATGACCTCAAATTACTTCAACCAACTTTTATTTGTCTTTTCACAATTTTTGAAGAGTTCATGTAAACATATTTTCTGATGTTTCCTCTCAATCTTTATATCTTTTCTTCAATTGATGAATTTTTAACAATTCTGAATCCGAAATTACTAGATCTCAGAAAGTAAACGGAAGTTAATTGGATGTATATTCAGAGTTAAGCATGGAACTCTATGGAAATAAGTTAAGTTGAAAAATGTTTTATACACTCATTGTGTTTATTCAGTTGTTTATAAGTGTATATCCAGACAGACACTGACACTATTTTCCGTAAACTTATTAATCACTGTCAAATGTATGGTAAGATATACTCTATCTGTTTCACAAATATTTGTGAATTAAAAGTTGAAAAATATATAGTATATGAAACACAATAATCTCTCTTTCATACTGTGTCATTGATTGGATCTAATATGTTACACATAGGCCCAAATGTTCAAGGCACACTTAGAGGGAGAGTTAGTTACACGAGAGAAAGAAAGTAGAGTTGGTTATATAAAGGAATGAGAAGAGAGATAAGGGGTATCTTGGATCATTATTCGGTTAGAACCTTAGGTTTTGTTTGCGAGTTTTGAGTGGGGGGAAGGAAAGGCTTAGGAGGGGAAGGGAAGGGAGAAAGGAGGGAAAGTCTTCCTCTTGTTTGGGAGTTAAAGAAACCAACAAGGAAAGGAAATGGAGGGCTTATGTGATAATTTTACTATTTTACCATTTTTTTCTCTTAAAATCAATACATTGTGATATACTTTGTAATTTATCTTATAAGTTATAATTGAAATTTTGAATAATTATGATGAAAAAATTGTCAA
>Ga0315915_1000948_pt1 | contig 33246 bp, 23 predicted proteins | sample MpolbnodulesMG_FD_207738 | JGI IMG/M metagenome (GOLD analysis project Ga0315915, IMG submission 207738) | Medicago polymorpha root nodule microbial communities from Los Angeles, California, United States - branched nodules | ecosystem: Host-associated > Plants > Roots > Nodule | place: USA...
ATATGCATTTGAAATGGGTGCTCGAGTGATTATATATATCATGAGCAATACGGAAATGGATCGGGTAATCTCTTCCTTTATCCAAGAAAAATCATTTCTAGTTTGCATGGTCCAATCATTCATCCTAAAAATTTCTACAATAAGATTAGGTAGGTTACTGGTACTGTCCCTTGGTCTGTACTGGCACAAGGTTAGAATTTTAGCTCTTCCAGAGTGGTATCTCACTGATGGCTCGAGCCCCCCCGGAAGGAGGCCTTCTTTGCCTTCCACCTAAGCTGCGCAAGAAAAGCCCAAAGCCAATCCCAGGGAACAGTGAGGCTTCATAGGGTCTTTCTGTCCAGGTGCAGGTAGTCCGCATCTTCACAGACATGTCTATTTCACCGAGTCTCTCTCCGAGACAGTGCCTAGATCGTTACGCCTTTCGTGCGGGTCGGAACTTACGAATACTTCATTATGACTTTCGAACTCACTTGAACGTTTAAAATCAGGAAGATGATAACATTCACATCCATGGACGGTTCTATGGCCCGGCAACCCTAGACACTCGCCTAGGCTCCGGCTCAAATTCTTTGCAGTTTCTTATGTAAATCCCTATGAATTTCTTATATAAACCCCTATAAATTGGGCAATTTCTTCTTTTTATTATTTGCTTGCAATTTTTTATGTAAACTCCTATAAATGTGTTGCAATTTTTTTTTGCCCGGACTTTACAATAATCCTGGTTCGGCTATTGTTCACATCTATTGAGATCAATGTACCTTATTTGTTACAGGTTTTTTTTCTTTTTCTTTTATGAAGTGATCTCAACCACCTCCGCATCTAAGACATCATTATTGGTAGGAGGCTCATTTGTTGTAAATTAAACCTCTTTCCATCTTAGATTTGTGTTCTTCATTACAAGCTGCAAAAGTAACCATAGTTTAATTAGCATAGCTTCATACTCCAAAGTCCACACATGCCTAGATATAGATCACCAAACGTGAGATTCTATGCCTACAACCTTGGTCTTTTCCTCTGAAAATGTAACATACACGTGGAATAATGTTATACTTCCCTCGAAGACCTTTAACTGCACGTACTATAATTACAGGCAAACCTCCATCAGCTGGAGGAGTGCTTACGAGAGCTTTTAGTATTGTTTGTGTCGGCGCGGTGTCTCTTCAAGCTTCATCGACCCTCTTGAGCTCTAAGATTCCCAATAACATTAACAAGGAAGGAAAAAAAAGGAGTTAAAAGGTAAACATATCATTATAACTTGAATATTATTTTATAAAATTGAAGAAACATACTACTTTGTCATATCTATCACTTGAATTTTCAGGAATTTGGGCCACAAACACTTTTCTAATATAGTCCTCCACATGACCCTGGAAGAATACTTTAATTTAGTTTAGTTACCAACCATAAATCCTGAGTAAAACCAATACTAGCTAAGAACCATAAATGGTAGCATTATGTTTTTTCTACTTTTAGCCAACCACAAACATATGCTCTACATCAAAGAATATCAAATATCTCAAAATAAGATTCATTTGAGAAAAGAATACTTCATTGCTACAGATTAAGATTGCCAAGCTTGAAGGGCAGTTACCACTCCCGCTTAAAGAATGGAAGATTAATGTAAGCAAATTTAGACCTCAAACATCAATTAGATAGGAAGGGAGATCAAACATACTGATTAAAAGATAAAAAAATATAAAAATTATATAGGTCTTTTACCGCAAAAATAAAGTGTACTCCAAGATAATCCAAAATATCATCCTCCCCCATAAATTATGTCAAAGTCAACATGTGGCTGCATGTTAAATGGACAAAGTAGAGTGAAGATTGATTGTACTGGACATAAAATAATCACAAGTGGATATCAATCATGTGCACACAGTTTCAAGGTTTTCTCAACATTCAAAATAAAATAAAGTAGCAAATGTAATAAATTCAGCATCACCAAAGTTATTATCAAAGGAACATAATAACTTCAGATATCATAGTAGGTAGGGAGTAGGGGAGTAATACACTCAACAATCACCAACCTTTTCCATGACAGAGACATGGATGTTGGCAAAATAAGGAAAGATAGAGACCAACAGCTTCAAAGTAATACGAACCAAAAGGGAAATTTGAAAATCCACAATTTAAAAATCAACAAAACTTTTAGCATAAAAAAATATCAACTCATCCATTTGCTAATATCACACACACGCACACACATCAAAGTTACCTGAATTATTGGACCCATTGGGGTACCGTTATCAGTAAAGGTGACATTAGAATTTCCAGCCCATTTTATAGAGGATTCCATGATTAATTCATTCCCATCCGTTACATAAACTTTCATTGCTACAAGTAAGTATTTCACGAGAAGTACTTAAAATAGTCATATGACATCGCGAATAAGTTAATAAGACATAGATGAATCACGTGTAAGAAATAGCAAAGAGGGAATAACTTTTTTCAACAACAACAACCAAGTCTTATTTCACTAAGTGAGGTTGGCTACATGGATAAAAGTATGCAAAGTGTTCTATCATAAACCATATTCAAATCAAACTCATTAATCTCTAAATCTTTCTTAATAGTTTCTCTTTTAGTCTTTCTAGATCTTCCTCTACCTCTATTGTTTTAACTACATGAGCAAACCACATGAGCCTATTTTCCGCCATCTTTTCTACTATAGGTGTTATCCCAATTTTCTCTCTAGTACTCTCATTTCTAATTCTATCCCATTTAGTCTCACCACGCATCTAACACAAGTTACACAACATCCTCATCTACGCTACGTTTATTTTTTTTTTCTCATTTTGGTTCGTCACTGCCAACACTTTGTTCCACACAACATCGTTTGTCTAATAAAATTTTCCCTACCTAAGGTTCTTTTCTCCATTTCAACCAATCTACTAGAACTCGATGATTACATCTGCTTTTATTTCTCCGTTGTTTTGTACTGTAAAAAAGGCAGCACGGTGCACTAAAGAAGGGGTCCTACCATTTGGTGTATTGTACGCAAGCCTTACCTTATTTTTAACACAATAGGTTGTTTCCAGCATTGGAACTCGTAACCTTTCAGTCGCGTGACAACAACTTTTCTGTTGCGCCATGAGACTCGATATATTTAAACTTTGTCACTTGTGGTATGATATGATCTCCAAAAGAGATAAAAATGTAAAGAATGATTATGATTTTAAACAATTGCCTCACACATAAAAAGACCCAAAGGAGGGTCTTATGTGGAAATGCATCCTATAAATAACACATATAGTTTTCTTCAAATTCTACACAACACAGGAATGATGGAAAGCATGGAATCTATATAGACATGAAGAATGCTAGCAACATTCACTTTTAACATTCTCTGTCACTTACTCTTTCATTGGATGAAATCAATGTATGTCTCACCACTTTGTATGAATTCTATTTCCAAAGAGTACACCCACTATGATTTAAACCAATACGAGAGCTAGTATCAGAGAGAGTGTAGTTAGCACTTCTCATATAGACGTACCTTCGATATTTAGGGGCACAGACCCCAAGATGAAACGAGTTATGAAAAGCGTGTATAAGAAAATAATAATCATATTAGTTAATTAAGTTCTAAATCTCTATATGTACTTGTATCTCTTGTAACTTGAATCATAAGATAGAAATAACAAATTCAATTACAAAGTTTGTTATCTCTCTCTCCTTTTCAATCACTTCTTTCTCTCACATTTTCAAGCTTTTCTAATTCATTGATGGTGATTGCTAATTCTAACAATATATACAAATGTAGACTCTTACCCGATCGAAATCCGGGTACTTTAGCCATAATGGGAAATCATCAACACGAGAAGGTTTAGGGTCGATGAAAAAATAGCAGCCAAAATAGAGACCAATTAAGGCTCCAAACACAAATCCAAGTAGCCACAGAACATGGCTAAATAGAGCCATCATAAGGTCCATAACAAGGCTAAAGAAATCCATCATAAGGTGTGCCGGTACCTGTCAATAAAGATATAAATAATGAAAGAAAGATCTAAAGATTATAAGTTTGTTAGTATTATTCATTGACAGTATTTTTTGTGTGGATAATATTCATTGACAGTCTAGGGTAGAAAGATATATCTATCTATCTACTCCTTCTTGTCATTATTATAAGAAGTGACAATTGTTTATTTTATTTTAAAAAAATTGTTTTCAACGTGTCACGTGGCGTGAAATAATTGAGCTACATGACACTCCATTAATTTTGATTTTTTCCTAAAGTCACGTTAGGAAAACGTGGTTGAAGTGTAGGGATTTACGCCTATATTTTCTAATGGGGTAAATTTTTATTAAGAGTGTACTACATTCTAAATTAAAAAAAACAAATAATGTATGCATTGCACTTATAGATTTGTGCCTTTATAAATGAACCGCTCTATAAATTTTAAATTAAAAAACAAATAATATATGCATTGCACTGATAGATTTTTGCATTTATAAATGAACCATTCTATAAAAACTCATGTACATTGATTAGAAACTAAAAAACTAATATTCACAAAACAAATGATTATCCAATCTTTCACAACAGGACTACAAACATAAGCTACCATATATTTCAATATAAAACTAAGTGAAATGCAAAACTAAATTAGTTGGGTATTATGTAATTAGTTAAATATATTTATATAAATGAATTAAAATCATTATATATATCAAAGATTAATTATACATGAATAGAATGCAAGTGGACAACAAGAAGGCAAGCAGACAACAAGTTGTGCTGTTAGGCCTTTATGGATGGAAAAATCAAGTAAACACATTATTCATGGACCCATGAGACATGACATTGTTATGCATAATCATTTGAACTCTAGGTAGAAGGTCAACAATCTCTACTGTAGGAAGTCAAAAATGTCAAATGCAAAAGGTATAAAAGCATATTGACAATTAAAATGCGTTTTTTTTTTATGTTTGAACATTTTGCTTAACACAACTTTTAAGGTTATTAACATGCTTAACGCAAGTTTGATAATTAATTATCGGGAATATTTGAGAGCTCATACATACAACCGATTTAATCTTTATGGAGATAATCGATTTATCGTGCCTTTCAAGTTTCAATGTTTTTATTAAGGATCCTCCTAGTGATTCCACAAAATTAGGCGAAGGATGAAATAAATTGCAGCAGTGCTATATCTCGCGATGAAAAATGTCTCGAGCATTTCATTAATGGGTCATGTTAACTTGTACCCTTAGGACATATGTTAAGCATTAATGTCATTCCATTAATGGTAAGAATTTAATGAAAAAAATTAATATTAAACATTTTGAACAATAAATTAAGACAATTTCTAATACATTATTTCTATTATTGAAATTCTTAACATGTGTCTTAAGGCACAAGTTATCATTTTCGGATTCCAAACGTTAGATAATTGAATTTCCAACAAAGGATGGATAAATATGAAAGGGATCATCCTATAGTTACACGTCACTATCGTGTGCTTCTTGTGGGTCAAATTCTCGGGAGAACAAGTATTTCCCAATAAATTTTGTGTAAACAACAACTTAAAGTTGATGACAAGTTAAGATTTAGATTTCTTTTGGCCACTTAAAATTTAAGTTAGCTTAATATAAATATCCCATTTCCTTGTAATAATAAGTTTTTTCATTCATTCCCTAAAAAAAAATAGTTTTTTCATTTACGAATTTTATAATATCTTCAACCTGAAAATCTTTAATATCTTCGTTATCATTTTCATTATCTTTTGGTCTAAATCACCATTAACTTCCACAACAATTGCCTATTCATTAAATAGAACCAATAAGTATATCAATTCCACATAACAATATATAAAATCACATTTTCAATTATAAAAATGCATTAAAATACCTTAGATAAAGGATCCTAATTAAAAAAGCTATAAACATATAAATTTATACTTGTTTTCCTATTTTTTTAATCTACTTTTTTTATTCTTTATAATTTTTATTTAATTAATTATTATTCTCAATAAATGACAAACATCATCGTTTTATAGAAATATATATGAGTTTATTGCAAACCTTGGCAAACAATAAAATTCTACAAAGATAAAATTCTACAAAGACAAACATCCACTATCATATGTAGATTTATAAGAGCATATGAAGAAAAAAAACATGTTTTGTACCAAAAATTATTTTTATTTGCATAGGAAAAAAGTCAACAACATAAACTAAAGATTAAATAGAAGAAATCAAATCAAAATACAAAATGCCAACTCAGAAAGTAGAAGAAATCAAAGAAAATAGATGTTACAAAGTATAAACTAACCGTTACATGAAACGAGGATGAGCTGTGTTGTGTTCTACTTTCTCCCAACGGTCACATTTCACCGACCCAAACGTTGTACTAAAATATGACCGTTATGGCCACAAAACCCAAAAACCACTATATTAACTCTTCTTCATCACAATCTTCAATACAATTCACTTTCTTCCTTTCTCATCTCACAAAGTTTCAATTTTTCACACAAATTCCAAATGGGTCTCTCAATGAACAATCCTCCAACCACGATCACACCTCGTCACTACAACATCCACAAACTCTTCCTTTTCTGCAACTATGTCCTCTTAGGTGCAGCATCAAGCTGCATCTTCCTCACTCTTTCGCTCCGTTTAGTCCCTTCCGTATGCGGCTTCTTCCTTATCCTTCTCCACATCTTCACCATTGCTGGTGCTGTTTCAGGCTGTGCTGCTGTTGGTGCTAACCGTTGGTATTCTGCTCATATGGTAGCTACTGTTCTAACGGCTATATTTCAAGGGTCGGTTTCAGTTCTTGTTTTTACGAGGACAAGTGATTTTCTTGGTGAGTTGCAGTCTTATGTAAGGGAAGAAGATGGTTCTGTGATTTTGAAGCTATCTGGTGGACTTGCTATTTTGATCTTTTGCCTTGAGTGGGTTGTTTTGACTCTAGCGTTTTTCTTGAAGTATTATGCTTGTGTTGAAGGTGGGAATACTTGTAGGACTGTTGTTTTGGGAAGTGCTAAGGTTCAACAAGATGAAGATTTGAAGGATTGGCCATGGCCTTTTCAGGTTTGAAGAAGTGGTGACAAGAGTATAAAGAAACAATACTGCTGTGTGATGTTGTTCTAATATGATATGATATGATATGAGTCTTTTGTGTGTTACAGAATTTCTCTGTTTAGGTCTATATTTTTTAATTCATTTGGGGAATTACTTGTTTTTTCTCCTAATAGATGTTTCATGTCAAAAGGTTATTCCTTTTGTATTGTAACTACTATGTCTCCTATATTGTAATTGGTTTGTTGCTAATGAGAATCAGAATGATAATTTCAGTACTAAATTGCCTTTTTTGTTTCTTAATTTTTTGCAAACTTTCACAATATTTGCACTATATTGCCATTATCTTTAGATGAATAAGTTTTGTCAAATTTACAAAGCCAATGGGATTATCATAGTTTTTTACTCATTGAAGAACTTTCCTATTAAAACTTAGTTTCTGATTGATAAAAAACTAAAATTAACAAGTTTGATTTTATCTACTTCAAAAGTGCAATTCACAAGTGAAATTTAAGGAAAGACTTTCATATTCTGTTATATTTTCTAGATTTGATCAGGGATCACAGTCACAATTTCGACCATATTCTGAATAAGGATTGGCCATGGCCTTTCGTGCTAAATGGTTAGACTTAGGTCATAGGATAGTGATAGTTGGTATACTTGGATGAATGCCAGGTCAAGTATACTTGAATGAATATCATTTTCACAAAGGAACTGCTTCCTAATGAGAGCCAAATTCCTAAAGAAACATCATAAACAAATATAAGCAAAAACATGAAATAGTGAATTCAAAATGTAAAATGGAATTTACACCATTCTTGAACCATTTAGCAATTTACCTTTCAACCATTTACACTATCCTTGAACCTTTATATTTATGATAATTCGGAGATAGAACAAAATGATCATCAACAACCTAACATACCAAACAAGATTGAAAAGGTATACTGCATCAAAGCAAGAGGAAGTGGTTTACTCCACCTCCTCGCCTCGCAGAAATTGACTGTTCTTCTTAAATGTTTGAGAAGGACATGGTAATTCAACACCTCTCTTGTTCACCATTTTTTACATCTTCATCCAATTGTTGTAATAAAAATAAATAAAAAATAAAAAAACTTGTGTCTTTAAAGCACTTTAGTGTCCAAATAATTCATTATTGATTACTTCATTGTAGGTACTATTGTTTCCTGTTAAAGAATTTTAGTTTCTCCTCTCAAAGTTGATTACAAGGATGTATAAAACAAACTAAATACACATCACAACTTGATTTATCGAAAATCTCGTAAAACTTGTAGTAGTCATCATACAGCTGCAGCCTTTAGGGAAAGAAAATCTGAAATTTTGTTGGTATAGAAGTCTGGTTGTATGGAGTTGTTTGGACTCTGTAGCACCGGCAGTGTAGTGACACCTGAGAGGACAAGTAGAGTTTTGCAGCCACCATTTTGTCCAAACAAAATGTCAGTGTCTAATCTGTCCCCAACCATACATATCTGTGACTTTGAAATGCCAAACCTGTTGTTCAATCAAATTACAGCACGGCCAAAGGAAAATTATTCTGTAAACAAACTGGCATAATGGTGTTTGAATGCAAAAAAATACTCTACAATCATGCATGAAGAATATATAACAAGACAGTAGAAAAGTATACTCGTTTGCTAAGTAGTCCATCATGAAAGTTGAGGGTTTTCCAACAACTAGTGGTTCGCGTTGAGTAGATCCAACGAGAGCACCAACCATAGAGCCCCCACCTGAAATTCAAACACACAATATTGCAAACTCAACTACCTGAGCACAGTTTTTAAGAATCATTAACTCTGCATAATACTAGTTGCACTATCGTACTGCCCCATGTAATGGATTGTGTTGATTGAACCACTTTAGTTTGTAATATTGCCGTCTAGAAAAGCACCTAATTTGCTAGTCTTTTTATGCAATCAAATTCTAATTGAAGAATGAAAAAAGAATTTTGAAAACTCTTTTTTCAGGAAATGTTTGTGGCTAATTTGATAGGAGGAGGGGTAAATGTTAGTAGCAGGGGTTGAAACCTGGACCTCTTTCGGTGTCTCAACCCATACCACAAAGGACAGGGCTACTCCTTCGCGGACATTTTGAAAACTCTCGATTATTATGCATATAATGTCATGAAATAAAATCAGTAATAGTGAAAGGGAGCAAAGGACAAACCTGCCCATTCTTGAGCATCTGTGAGATGAGTAACAGCATCTCTGTTTGTAGCAATGAAAAGACATCCAGGGTTTTCACGTATACACAGAGTCCCATACCTGTCATTTCGCAGGAAAACATGATATTTAACAACTCATACAGAATCTCTATCCACCTTTACAGAATTTGAAACTATCACCCTAGCTACATGCTAAAATACATACTACATATCGAATTTTCTATGCTGATAAAATTTAGATTTGACCATAGAGGAAAACAAAGAACAAAGAAAACATCTCCTACATGCACAAGTATAAATATGAATAAACATGTATACTGCATGGAATCTGAATCCATTTGCTGCAACACTTTAATATGGAAAAGAGTTACGAAAAAAGTATCTATGACAACAAGACTTCATAAGTTTTCTAATCACAGGGTTGTTTGACTCTAAATTGAGTGCAGCATGCATATGTAACTGTCATTTTGGTGTTTGAAATCTTACTGGACTTTATAGTAGTTGAAATAGCGATCAAATCCCACAACAACTGCTCCAACCTAATAATAAACACACTCTTATAATAGGAACTGGGAGTAATATTAAATGTTGCCAATTATCAAGAAAGGCTAGAAGTACATACATCTTCATCATGCTCCATCAAGAACCCTGGCTTAAGCTCGATCTTTTTCCCGCCATCTTCCTGAAAGAATAACATGCACAAAGAAGAGGAAAGACAATCAAACATGAGAATAATTCCATACTAATAGCAGAGATTTAATATATGCAATCGATTTGGAAAATGTTCAAATTGCAAATCAATGTATCAAAACATCATTGCCATTAGGTCACCTCTGCTCATGCATCAGATGGTGACTTGGTGAGACTATTATGTGCCATGCATTAACATTCAAAATTGGTGTATATGCTTTATCAGTCAAACTGATTAAAATAATGATAAAATGGTATTGCACATTACCAAGTGATTAAAATTAAAAGCTTACAGAAAAATAGGTAGTAAAGCTTTTACATATATGAACTCAATACATACCGGCCCACCAACATACTGATACCCAGCAAGCTCAAGCTCCTTCAAGATGCCATCTTCTCCGATGACATAAACCTAAATCATGCTAACATATATCAGTACTATACTTCAACTTCATACACTGGTTTGGGGAATAGTTTGTGCAAGATATGGCACTAGAACATAGCATAACAGAAATAAAATGATAATGTTCTATAGTATTTCTCCAGTAGTATATGCTTAACATAAACCATGCAGTCATCAAGTTCAGCATCACAATTACTATAAGAGAATTTACAAATAGATATTGTTAACTTCATTTATCCCTTGGTTGGCTCTAAAATCATTTAATTTCCTGGTTTATAAACATGTCATAATTCATCTTGGGCCCTATAGTATTCTAATTAGTTGAAGGGGGCTCTCCATTCATCAAGACCAAGCCTTGATGCACGATTCATCTTAGGTTAAAAGAGCTCCAAACTTGGTGAGTAAACACTTAATATTTGTTTCAATCATAATCCAAAGCAAAAGATGGTGTATGTTACCTTTTTATCTTTTGGGAAATCAATGGATTTCAAATACGCAGCAACTGCAAAAGACGATGCAAAAATCTCCTCCTGAAATAACTCGCGTTGGTGAGTAAACACTTGGTATTGATTATACAATTACTGAGCAAACAGAGGAAGGAAAAAACAACAAAAGCAGACTAACCGCGTTGACATTCAGGCCAAGTGTTTCAAACTTCTTTCCATATTGTTTCCTAGACTTAGTTGAGTTATTGGTGACAAAAACCAATCTTTTTCCCTAAAGTTTATCAAGAGATCCAAATCTCAGAATTTTTTTCTAAAAAAAGAACATAGACAGATTGAATAACATTTATACTTGCAAGTAAAGACCTAGTTCCTATATTATTAGTACACAAACCTTTGACCTAAGCATGTCAAGCGTTTCAGGAACTCCTTCTATCAAACTGTCACCTTTCCATATAACTCCTGCAAATTAAGTTTCAATGGAAAAAGGAAAACTACTATTACATCAATATCCTGCAAATTAACTTACACACATACAATTTTCTCATAGTCTTGGAAAAAACTTGATCATCAATTCATCATTCATCATTCATCACTATTTTTTCCTCTCCAATTCAATAATAGATTGCACTATTACATACCGTCACAATCAAAGATAAAAGTCTCAACAGAATCAATGAGCTCATCAGCATTCTGAAGCGGTTGTGCCAATGCTTTTGTTGCCATTCTAAAACGATTGTTTTTATTGGAACTACCAATGTTTCTATTCCACTTAACAAATGCAGAACTCGACAATAAAGGGTTACCAGCAAATTGAGATAATCTATAGTTTAAGGTAACCGAATGTGACCATAATCTTTGAGTGTGACAAACACCAACACTAGTAGCTGCTATGGTACTGCTGCTCCTAAGCATCATTCTTTGTAATTTCCTAAGTTAATGTTTTTTGTTTCTGATTTATTTTAGGTTGTTTATTTGTGTGGTGTGTTGCCAATGTGGCAATGTCGTGTACAAATAGATTGAGTGGACGAGGTACTTTGCCTTTTTGGATCATAATCTCTTTCCTAACGTCAATTTTCTATGGATATACTATTTTCTGCAATTATAATGTTTTTTTTTTAACTAAGCAATTATAATGTTTTTTTTAAAAAAAAATTATAAAGTTTTAGAAATTAGTTTCAAAATTATCAATCTTCCTTTAATTTATTTTAAAATAAATAAAGCTGGGAAGTAGAAATTTTATTATTGATAACGACACTAATGACCATATGAATAATGTTAACAACACTCTCTTTTCGATATTCTCCTAAACTCTTACTTTTTTATTGGTTTAAATCAAGGTGAGTCTCACATTTTGAAAATGGATTCCACTTAGAGTGGTGGGACATACAATAATTTCATCTAATAAAAGAATGGGTGTTAGGGAGAGACGAAAGTGTTGAAAATAGAGTGTCTCTAACATTCCTCACGACGACTATGTTACAAAGTCTAACTCTAACCACTAAAGTGACATATCTTGAATAATCTTTCTTTAATTTAATTTTAAAATTATATGTAAACAATATTTAGAGTTTATGAAATTCGTCAATTTAATATATAAAGTATATCAAATTTTGTGAATTTGGTCTCTATTGTCTTAATAACAAATATTAAATTGATGAAGTTTATGTTTTAAAAACTACTTATTATATTTATACAATTTATGATCTAAATTGGAGAAAGACTAATAGTTTAAGGACTAAATTGATAGTTTATTATTAAAAATTTATTCATTTGTAAAATTAAATTTTTTTTTAGTGTGTTTTGACTCAAAATAAAAATTTGTACATAAAAATGCTCACAGATTTCAATAGTTGAAAAATACTTAAAGAAAGATATATAAATTAACCATCACCCCTCAGCAAATAGAGTATTGGAGTATTTGACTAAGTAGTTGGATCCAAGTAATTAATACTAGAGTCATGAATGACTATAATAAGATTTAAAAACGTATCAATCTTTCAGATGAGACCAACACACAGTAACAAGAAAAGAATTCCTCCTACTGGATGCGGCATTTTAGAAGATCATCTGCAAATCGGAGTTGATGTTTCAAACTTTGATGTCACAAAACCATAAATATGAGTCAACCAAGAGTTATTTCAACTTGAGAAATGATATTTGTACAACCATTTTCTAACAACTTTTTGACAACTTTCTCTCTCATACTCGTATTATGCTTTTATTCGCTCTCTTCCTTTTTCTCTCTTTATTGTTTTTGACCAATCATAGAAGAGAAAAACAAAGTTGTCATGAAAGTTGTAAGAAAGAGATGTACAAATATCACTACTCTTTGAACTTTGAGAGTTTTTAGGCCATCTCTAAGAGTATGTAAGAGAGACTTGCGAAGACAACCACCCAAATGACTTGAAGATTCTGCGATGATATGTCTAAAAACACACAAATACCACTACCCCATTTTTAAAAATTTATTTAAGTTTTTTTGATAAGTTAGTGTGTTTGTATGTTTAACTACTTTAAAAATGTAGATTTAGATACCCCAAACAAGTTTATTTGTGAAAATTGCGAGTACGAATATGAAAAACAAAAAAATTATCACTTGATAGATAAATTTATTTTTTTGTTTTGGCACTTTAGTTTATATGGTAAACTCTAAGAGTTTTATCACTTGATAGATAAATTTATATTTTTAATTTTCTTTACCAATGTCCTTGTGACACTTGTCATCGTGACTCTTAGAAAAACCAAAATATTTCGGTAACTATTAGGTGTGAGAAAAATGAACAATAAACTCAAATTTGGAAACCTTTGACCTTGAATCCAAACTCAATTTCATCGTGGCTTGAATGTGGATTTTTGAATGTTCACCTTCAAACTTGAACCCAAACAAAAATTGTTGAGTACATCCTTCACCGGTTTGGCTTGAGAGCTCTTGGCCTTTGTAAAAAGAAGACAATCATTTGCAAATAAGACATTGATGATTGATGTCTGAAAATTTGACATGACGCAATTGCCTACCTTGAAATTTTTCATAAGCCAACAAAGAAAATTTCTTCTTACAAAGAACATAATGATAGGGATGAAAAAAAAATTAAATTGAAGAAATTATGGTCTTAATTCACCCTGTAAATAAATAAAAGAAAAAAAGGGACGAATATTTGTTAACGATTTAACCCTCGTAAATTTATTCTTAGAGTCTATGAAGAACTCCATCGAAAAGAAGTTGTTATGAAGACATTCGAGGATCCATGTCATGCTAACCTCAAATAACTAACATGTCAAAAAATGCACAAGATGTTTTAACAAGAACAATTATGTTTGGGAAGTCATCGACTTTCACAATTTAAAACTATACTACACTTGAAAAATAAGTTTTTTAGGTTAGTTAGAAAACATATGTCGTTCATACATCATAGAGTTTGTTTCTTCTATGTTTCTATAAATAGTAGAATCATTCTTTTTGTAAATGAGTTCATTTGTATTGACTAAAAATAAGCCTATTGTATAACACTTGTTCTCGTAGGATAACACTACCTAATGCTATTTGATTCAAATAATGTATGTAACTCGGTTTTGTTTATAATAATACGATTTTTTTTTTACTTTTATCTTTATTTATCTGCACTTTTGTGTTTGTGTTTGTTTCGTCTTTACAATTTCATGGCAACTTTTGTCGGCAAACGTTTCTTACGCTACAAATAAAGACTTGAGGCATTGATCTAAGGTTAAATAACTTTTGATCTCTATAAATATATCAAATTTTACTTTCCGTCTTCGTAAAAATAACGGCATGTTCACATCCTAAAAATTATTTTAGCATGAAGTTTTATTTTTTTGCAATGTTATTTAGGAAACTTGTACTTTAATATGTATTTTTAATTTAATGTTTTTTTTAGCAATGTGCATGTGTGTTGTTATATGTGTTTTATGTATGTTTTTAGCAATATTGTTTATGTATGTTTTTCCGGTATGGGCAACGAAGAACTTTATTATACATACATATATATATATATATATATATATATATATATATATGTGTGTGTGTGTGTGTGTGTGATGTCGACCCCAACTACACCATTGACAAGTCACACACAGGCGGTTTATTCATGGCATTGACCACAAGTCGTCAGATAACAAGTCAACTTTACGATCTTAAGCTCCTATGAAGAACATCGTCAGACATGTTAGTTCGATGACATATGTTGGTACTCTAATTGGATAAATTGTGACCACAAAATGGTTTATTGTCCCTCGCCAAAGCATGTGACGAGACAACATGAACATATTCATACCATTATGAGGCATCCTTTTTCCCTGCCAAAGTTGGATGTCTTTCAGATATACTAGGCATTCCAATATTTTTTTTCTGGTGCATGTTATACCCTAGGACATGCGAAGTATATTTTGGGAGACACGCTAGCGGAATGTACCAAGTTACATTACATGGTTTTATATGATATCTCAATTCCATACTAGTGGCTCCAGTCGAGGGAGATCCACCTAGGCCATCAAACATGGTTGTTCTGATAGAAAGGGGGGGCATGTTTGGGATACTTTGGATACGCTGCAATTGATCACGAGGGTTAGGACCATTTGCTTAGACGAGATGGAAAATGGTACCATGTACTACAATCTATATGGTACTCTGAATTATACTGTCAATAATGCAAAATTGGCCACTCGACATTAAGTTGCACATAAGAGGAAGACGTTCCGATGAAATTATATGCATTTTAGTATCTCGATAGTTATGTCCCTATGACATTTTGAATGTATATTGAATATTTTCACTTTTGCATGAATCACACATGATTTTTATGGCATTTTGAATGTTGATCAAAATACTTTTGCGGTATTTTGAATATTGATGGAATTTCGAATGTTGAGCGTGTTTGAAGGTGTTTAAGTGTGCCGAGTGTGTTAAAGATGATCAGACTTTGAATAAATTATGCATAATTATGGATTTTGGCTTCGGCTATCGCGTTATGCTTTATGTCACTACATTGTAACTTGTGATCCTGAGATTGATTCTTAATTTATGGTTTTGGGATCAATTTGTAACTCCTGATCCTAAGCAAACAAGAGATAACTCCCAATCGAGGTATTTTCAAAAGTTTAAGGTGCTTGTGAGCAATTGAATGTTCATAAAGAGTGATTTGTGTAAGTAAAAGTGTTTGGGCAAAGCCTAACTTTGGTGGTATATGTTAAAAAGTCTCACACCAGATATGGGATGACCTGATAATATGTCTATAAGCGGGACAATCCTCACCCTACAAGCCAATTTGTGGGGTTATGTTAGACCTATCCACAAATCATAAGATCATATCAGAGCCTCTTCCAAGTTCCGTTGGGCCACCTGCTATCATATCTTCCACTATCGGACACCCACAATTAATATGCACGCTCCAGACGTCCAGTCTTGAGAGTGAGAGTGTGTGTTAAAGAGTCCTACACAGAGGAGATAATATGACAATATATTTATAAGTGGGAAAATCCTGCCTAACAAGTTGGTTTGTGTTAGGCATAACTACAAATTCTAAGAGTCCATAAATTTCCAAGTCCACCATCCCTCTTTTAATCTCCATGACTTTGTAAAAAAATAAAAATCCTTGAAATGCATTATGTTTTTTATTTTATATAAAAAAATGGTTTTTGTCTATTTTGTGTATTTGAGATAGATTTATGCATTTTTACTTTACTAGTTATGAATTTAAATGAATTACTTATAAAAATTAACATTAAATTGTTCTTTAAAAAATTCTCGTTCAATCGGTTCTACAACCGTATAACTGATTGAACCACGGCTCAAAGATCATATCGGTTCGATTCCCAATCTGCTCTTTTTAAAGTATTGAAACCATTTATTGTTGGTCTGTTTGCACGACTCGTCAGCCGGTCACGTGTGTTGGCAAATACGACGAATGACAATGATTTTTCTTTGACTTTATATCATCAATATCCTACTCAAATCAAATCTTTATTTTTAATTGATTTTGTTTGAATTTCAACTTCGCGCGTAATTTTGTTTAACATACAATATCGTTTCGCGCGTAAATTTTAAATCAGCTTCGCACGTCTTGTCAAACGATAGTTTTTGTTCTTATTCCATTTCGACCCGCCTCCAATCCATTTTTGTTGTTAATTAAAAACAATAACTTGAATATAAATTGTAAAAAAAACTAATATTAATTTTTTAGGGGAGAATTGATATTGATCCGAACATGTCAAGGTCATTATCTAAATTTATTGTTATTATGAAAGAATTGAAAAGTTAGGAAATGTGTCAATGTGAGAAGTTGAACATTTGGAAGTGGAGGCAATAAAGACATTGAGCGCCAAATTTTCACTTCACTTTATAGTTTATAGTTTAGTTTATATTCATTTCAACATTTCCCTATTTTCATTTCCCTTATTCCACCACCGATTAGGGTTTCTCTCTTTTTCATCTTCAGATCTCAAATTCCACAACCATGCAAATCGACACCACCGTCCAAACCACTCCTCCACCACAACCACCGCCACCACCTCAAGATCCAACACCAAATCGCTCCAAATCCAACCCTCGAAAGCGAAAAAAAGATGTTAATTTGCGGAGTCCCGAAGAGAAACAAGCACAAATCGAAACCCTAGAAAAAGAGCTCGAGGGGTTGTTTGCGTATTTCAGAGGAGTTTTGTCTCAGAAAGTTGTGATTGACCTTAAGCAATGTGGGGGTTCGAGAAATGTGGTGGTTGCGGCGTTGATGGAGGAGAGTGAGCTTCCGTTGTCGAAGCTTGTTGATGAGATTTATGAGAAGGTGAATTGTGAAGTGGCGAATGGGGGAATTGTGTTGGCGGAAGGGGTTAATTCTGCTTTGGTGAAGAGTAGTTTGTTGTTTGTTGGGCAGAGGATGATGTACGGAGTTCCCAATGCTGATGCTGATATTCTGGAAGATCATTCTGATTCATGTCTTTGGTGCTGGGAGGTGATTTTTTCTCTCTTGATTTTTGGTGTGAATTTTGATGTTAATTTTGCTAACTATAGTTTATTTGTTGCGTGATTTAATTGGGTTATCTAAAATTTGTGTAAATGAATGTTTTTTAAGATGTTGGTTATGTTGATAGTAATTGGGGTTGTGTTGAAGTTGAATGTGTATTAGTTACACTGTTTGCTTGTTGCTGATGGATTTGCAATGTTGTTATTGTAGACTAGGGAGGTTAAATTGTTGCCGAAATCTGTTCGAGGAGAGCTTGTTATTCGACGCACTTGTCGGAAAAAGATCCACGACAGGATCATGGCTGTATCTGGTATGATTACATTGCTTTGGCTGACTATGGTGCTTTGAATGCTGTTAGTTGATTGGTTCCTTTGATTGATCAGTGTTGTCAAATACAAACTCAGACGGTGCTATATCACTTGCATAGTGGGATTTGAATAATGTTATGCACTGAAATTCTCTGAAAATAGCCGTTTGTTCAGAATTCCAAGTTTAACGAACTCAAACGGTGCTATATCACTTGCATAGGGGATTTGTATAATGTTATGCATTGAAAATCTCTGAAAATAGCGGTTTATTCAGATTTCGCTATGCAATACTGGTATAGTGCAGCTACAGTTTCTATTTCACAATATTTAGTACTAATTAGCGTATTGCAGAACAATAGCGGTTTTGTTTATATTCTGCTATGCCATAGCTCTATAGCTGCATTTAACCACATGAATGTGAACAAATCAACATTGTTCTGCGTTATGCTTTTAAACAGTATTGTCAAATAGTGGCTATTGCGACATTGCAACTCTGTAGGATAGTGAAATTTGAAAGAAAAAAAAACTGCCGTTGACTACATTGTTTTTACTGGAAAAGGAATACTTTGTCGATAGCGGAATATGCAAATAATTGGTGTAAATGACATTTATGACGATGTTTTGTCGTGTTTTCCCTTTTTTTAAAGCATGTAATTGTTTTGTGAAAGTTTTGGAAAAACGACAGCGTTTTTGTTTACTGTGTATTTTCTTTTGAAATTTCATTGCCTTGCAGAAATGATTGCGTCACTGAAGAAACAAGAAAGCGAGCCTAATTATAGTCAAAACTTAATCAAGGCCTCTAAAAAGCTGAGTAAAACTTCTACTGAGGTTGACATTCGCGTGATAGTTGAAGGCTTGTTGCAGAAAAACAATGAAGACATGTATGTAACATAATGTTCCTATCCTGACACGTTCGATTACCTTGCTAATATATGAATTGTTCATTTGATTTTTTCTAAATTATAATTGCAGGGATAAGAAAAAAGCAAACCAAGAAGAAAAATTGCTAATTAAACAGTTGGATAGAAATAGAAGAGAAGCTGAGAAAGAAAAAGAAAGAGAGAAAGAAAAAGAAAGCCTACAATGTGAACCGCAAACAGAAACAATTGCCATTGTAAGTGTTGTATTGATTCTGTTTATATTATTTATAGCTCCAATTACTTCTTACTCGGTGTTGCTTTCACTTGTAGTGAAATTGCGTTTTCTACATACTTAACTTGAAAATTTCAAATTTCCATTACATTTGTTAGAAGGTACTACCTCTGTCCAAATTATTAGTCAGTTTGGGAAAAAAGTTTGTCCCAAATTTAAGTCATTTTACAATATCAAAATGAAACATCAATGATTCTTTTCCTATTACACCCTTTAATATTTATTACTCTGTTTTTATTACAATTTTTATTTATCTTTCCCATACCATAAATGAAGGGTAATTTTGTAAGGTGCTACCTCGTAATTTCTCTTTTCTATACAATATTAATTACATTTCTTAATTTGTGTGAAATGGCCAAATGACTTATAATTTGGGATGGTGGGAGTAATAAATACCGAAACCAAAAAGCCAAAAGTATTTGCACGATGTTGACGTAGGATTGGAAATTAACTTGCGGACAACATTATGATAATCCATTGCATTAGATAATAATTATTAGAGCCTAGTTGAGATAGTCATTCTTAATTTTTGCTTCTTCATTCATCTAATGAAAATAGATTTATGTTGAGAGTTGACAATTTTCCTTTTCCCCGACTGCCTAATTGTTCTAGGAAACAAGTTCAAAGTTGTCCCAAGGTGAAGCAAAAACTGATGAGAAATGTTGCGAACAGAGGAAACAACAAAAGAAGCAAGCAGAGGAAGCAGAAAAGGATCAGCGGCGTCGAGAAAAAGAAGAAGCTGAATTAAAAAAGAAACGTAGTTTACAAAAGCAAGTCTCAATTATGGAGCGTTTTCTGAAAAAATGTAAACCTAATCCCTCTGTTCTGAGCGACAAAGTTTCAACTGAGTCCATTGCAGATGATTTGTTAAGCAGCAAGAATGAAAGCGTGTCTATGTCAGCTACTCTTTTAATGGATAGTGTTCTTGCATCAAGTAGTGATATTAAGCCTGAGGATCTTCGCAAGTAAGTACCGTTTTACCCTCTTAAGCATGGGTGCTCCAAAATCAATCTTGTGCACTGTACATATACATGGTACCAAAATTAATTTTTAAAATAAAAAATTGGATTTGGGTACATGATGTGATTACTTTTTGTGTAAATATATGTTTTTTACTACAAAATAATATAAATAGCATTTTCTAATTATTTTTTTTGGTGATGTTGATACCTTTCCTTTTATAATGTATGTTTTTCCCCGTTTTGCGGGTATTATTCTTTCCCCTTTTGTACTACATAAATAACATTTTTCCGACTCCTCTTTTGTAAATATTATCTTTCTATTATAATTTTCTTGATTCTGCATTTATATTTCTTAATTATATTTTTTGTATAATTTATAACTCTTGTCTGTTTAATTTTTTTGAATGTTATACTTATAAAAAAGGTTTCCTTATTTTTCAACATATCGACACCTTAGGTTTTCTAAAAAACCTCATAAAAACTCCTGAGTAGGTTTTACCTTTCTTTTTCATCTCATGCTGTTCTAGATTTTATGAAAAATGCTTGACTTTGCAGGTCACATTTTCATTCATGGCGCTCTTTAGGACAATCAATTCGCTCAAACAGAAAACAGAGATGGGGTTTACGACAGAATCCCAAGACTGAAGCTTTTAACAAACTTAAGCTCACAGATACTAAATCTGCAATGCATGAGGATGATTTAGGCACCGAAAAGGATGCAGACCGATTAGGAGAAAGTAGTCCAAATGGTAATTCATGCTCAATGAATGCAGACAGTACCCATCTTGATGCCAAGAAGTACTATCGAGGAAGGCAATTATTGCAGTTTGATAATACTCCTAGACCAGCCTTTTATGGTTTTTGGCCTGTTAAAAGGTTAGATCATGCTTCATGAATGTATTTCATATTGACTTTTACTAGGCTATGTCTATATTTAAAAAATGGAAACCACAAAAATCAACTATTCTGTTTGTCTCCTCTAGTTATGCAAATGTTTAGTCACTACTTCTAAAGGTTCCCTGGTTAGTTATATTAAATGCATATAATTGTTTCAGGTCTAAATATCATCATTAATTTATTCTATGGTGTGATATCTGGTTCTAGTATACCTAGTTGAGATTGCTAATGTGCTAAAATTTGTATTTCTAGTCATGTTGTTGGAGGACGTCATCCATTAAGGAAGGATCCAAGCGTTGATTATGATGTCAGCAGCGATGAGGAATGGGAAGAGGTGCTTTGAACCTTTGCATCTAATCTTATTCATATATGTAAATGTAGATTCAATCTGCTAACAATGTTCTTTATTTTTAAGGAGGAGCCTGGTGAAAGTCTTTCAGATTGTGAGAAAGATTGTGAGAAAGATGAAGAGGAATGTCAAGAGGAAGGTTCAAAATCTGATGGAGAAAGTGAAGATGGATTCTTTGTACCAGATGGATATCTCTCAGATGATGAGGTAGAGGTTTGATGTTTATACTGTAACGAATTTGAAATTCTAATATTTTACAATTCAATGATTTTAGCTATAATGTGAAAGAAACTGGTACCAAAATACATTTTAATTGTCGAAACTGACTTTTATTGATGATAGAAACATTTAGAACAAACAAAATAACACACTAGATAATGCAGAATTTGCACATAAACTAAGAAAAAAGATATTATACACAATTACCAGCCAAGATATTTGAGAGTCTTGGTCTCTCCCTTCCAAGAATTCAAGAACTTGGTCTCTCCCTCCCAAACCCATTCAAAAACTATCCCCTTAATCGCTTTCTCCTTTCATTTCTCTATTTATTCTGAAAATTACTCATAACTGACTCAATAACTTCCCGTAACAGCCCATAACTGCCATAATAAGAAGTCTAACATAATGTTCTTGACCTTTTGGTGATTTGAAATCTGTGCATGTTATGTTCATTTTTTCTTTCTTTTACGATCCAATGATAAAAGCTGAGGTGTGTGTGGCATCAATGGTTCTCAGATATCATCACCTTGAGCACTTGTACCAACTATTGGTATCTATTCCGTACATTTGAAGAGCACTACAATTGGTTAATGAAATCTTCATTTTTATGCAGGGTGCACAATTGGACCGAATGGAAACAGATTATGGCCTTGAGGAGGTTGATAGCTCATCTTGCTCAAAGGATGACATAGAGACTGAGGAGTTTTGTGCTTTACTTCGACAGCAGAAATATCTAAACAATTTGACAGAGCACGCTCTTCGTAAAAATAACCCTGTGATCATAGCAAATTTTGTTTATGACAAGGAGCTTTCGTTATTGGATCACAGTGTTAACGGAACTCCTAAGCAGGAGCAGATGTGCTTGCAAGCCTTGAGAATGTACACAATTCCTGGTGGTTCATATATAGAATTAGAATTATCCACTGATAAAATGCAAGAAGAAGACCAAGAAGCCTCTCCCTCTACTGGCAAAGGTGCTGCTACTCCACTGCCTGATTTGGCTGCCATACCAGACACAGATCTGCCTATAATTGTAAGTTCTGATTTTGCATGGCCCCTGCCTACGACAGGATTTTTCTTCTTCTTCTGAATCAGCAAAATTTTATTAAAAACCAGGTCTCTGCACCTTGCCTACGACAGGTTGATTTGGCAGCACTTCCTTTTTCCTTTTATCTTGCTTTTCTGAAATTGCAGCTGATTTTAGACTGTTCCATGCAAATTTTATCACCTTACAGTGATTTATTTGTTTTTCAGGTGACCACTATCCAGAATTGTTCTCAGGGCATAAATAAAGTGTTAGGGTCTTTGCAGCAGAAATTTCCTTCTGCATCAAAATCATCACTAAGGAATAAAGTGCGAGAAGTATCGGACTATGTTGATAACCGTTGGCAGGTTTGTGAGGGTGGAAATCCCACAATCTAGTGATTACTGCTAATCTTTATAATGTAAATCATTAAAAATTGGTGGCCAGATACAAATGTCAAGGGACTAAATATAACAGGAATACAATGGTATAGGTGTCTGCATGGATCCCTTTAACCTTTTACAGCTATGGTTGGTTGTGATTCTGGGTGTCATAAAATCGTTACTCCAAAAGATCTTATATCTGTTGGGCATTTACTTGAACTTAACCTGAACTGGTCCTTGGTGGGTTATCATGAGTAATGACTTAAACTTGACCCGCAACCAACTTGTGTGGTCAATATTGAAGATGCATGCTGTAATTTATCAATTCAACCTAACCTGAATATGGTCTCTCCAATGAACTTTGAAATGTATCCCAAATCTTGCACCAATGCTGTAATTTACGATTAATTTTTGTACCAGTAAGCTGAATTTACTATGTTATGTTTGTTCAGGTGAAGAAAGAAGTATTGGCTAAGCTTGGCTTGGCAGTTAAACCTGGTATGAAATATTGACTTCGAAGATTTTGACCCAATTTTTTTGATTTAGCTGTCTTGTTTTTTATATTAAATGTGTTGTTGAATTTTCAGAGAAGAGCAGTGGGGGGCCAAGAAGTATTGCTGCATTTTTCTCTAAAAGGTGCTTACCACCTGGAGGTGAAAGCGGGAAACCTGGTGAAACATCGCCACAGCCATCTTCGAAGTCATATTCTGCCATGCATGATCCACAAGACAGCAGATCTCATGAAATCTAGTATCTGTTTTCTTGCTTGAGAATGTCTTTTTTGCTACTTTTGGACTTTTTGTAAAAATTAGAGATGGTGGTTGTGCTTGGGGATCTTCTACCAATGTAAGGAAGTTTCCGAGTATAATTTGACTATACCGTCGTTGACAATATATTGTAAAGTGAATGCTGGTTGCCTACATTTTCTGAGTCTCTTTCGTGACTCTCTTGTTGTTTTATATGTTATGTGGTATTTGTGACATGTCAAAAAGTGCCGACACTATCTTCTAAATAATCCTTAATTTGTGGCAGGGTTCATTTTCTTCTCTACAAAATGAAATTGAGGGCCGTCCTCAAATGTAATGTATAACTTGATGGAACCAAGTTTTGCCCACAGAAATGAATATTAGATGAACATCATTGGCAGTCTTAAAAAGTTCATGTGGGACGCAACCATTTCTAAAGGACAGTGTTCGTAAACTATGCAAGATACACTCCGACTATTATAAGCAAACTCTACTTTTATCGACTTTCTAAAGGATATGGGGTGTTGATGAACTACGTAAGCGCAATTAATTTTTTAGATTTCAAGTAAAAAACTAGTGAAATTTACTGAATTGTCTTTTTGGAAAAACTTACTCAAGTATATGTATTAAGTGTTTTTTTGAATTAAATAAAGGGTATATTAGAAATAATAACATTAAATAACTCAAAAGCATGCTTATATTAGTGATTGAGATATGAGACACTAGCGCAATAGTCTCCTTTTGTTTTTGACTTTGATTTTTTTCCTCCAATTATTTGCTTTAGGTGATTAAACGATGAAGAACTTTGAAGCACGATAATTCTCCACTTTGAAAATGCTTACCAACACAATATTTGTGTCTCCTTCAAAAAACACAATATTTGTGTATTATTTCTCCATTTTTGTAAACAAGGAAAATTACGAATGCACCATTATTGGTATGATTCAAAGAAAGTGAAAGAGCGAGTATTAGAGTAGCTGCGAAGAAATTGTGTGAAGACATATGTCTTAATAGACTATGCATGATTTTGATTCCTATTGGGTGATATATGATAAGAATCACATGATTAATATCAAGAGAATATGTAAATTCTATACTTAATTCTTCTTATTAGTCGTAGAAGATGAGAATCACATGATGGGGGAGAAGATGAGAACACATGACATGACACGTTTCTTTTATAAAAAAAAATTGACATGACGTTTTTTTTTTACAAAAAAATAAACTCATTTCATTCAAATGCTAAAATAGTCATAGTACAATCGAAATGATGATGCATTGAGACATTTTCCACCCATCTATTGAAATCGGTCCAAATGATCAAAATAGCTAGATGCAAATTAAAGATACATGTAGAACTTTCAAAACACAGTAGAGCGTTAACAATTCAAATCTTAACAACCAGACAAAGATCTTTCGCATATGATCGAATACCAGTAATAATTCGAGATCCACAGTCTTTGATTGTATCCAACTTCGGAAAAAAATATTTGCAGCTGTTCGCACAGAAAATCGGCTATAAGTTGTCTCCGAAATGACCAATTGTGCCACATTGACAAGACCTTTGAGAGGTTGAGAGGATCATGAACTACCTATGAATAGAGTCTTTCCCAAGCAATTCAACAAACATACAGGGTGCAAACTTGAAGCAAATTAAGGAATACAAAACACAAAAAATCAAGCATAACAAGGAAAACAATAAAACACCAATGAAAGCATCAGAGCTCAAACCCAGTGTTGTTAGAGTAGTCCAAACACCATGTTGCCATGGTGGCTTTCGAGGACATGTGAGAAACCTATGCTTAATTCTTATTGGTCGTGAGAACATGTAACCTGTTTTTATTGGTCGAGGTAAGATGTGTAATGTTTAGTTTTTAGAATTTATGCAATTTTTTAAAATTTAAACATCAAACATTTTTAAAAAAAATTAGATAACATTACATTATTGAAGAAAAACTCAAGATTGAAAAACTCAATAACTTTTGAATGACGAAGATGTTCAACTATTTTTTGATGTTTATTCCCGGTGGACGGAATTCGGTTCCAACTGGAATCAGATTTTGTAGAGAAGAAAATGAACTGTACCTCAAAATAAGGTTTTTTTTAGAAGATAGCGTCAGCACTTATTTCTTAATGAACATATTCGTTTCCAAAATATTAGGAAATTATGCTTAGACAATATTTATCAAGTAATTTGAATTTGACGTGCATAAAAAAAACACAACAATACCACAATTCGGTAGTTAATTGGTAAATTTACTTTCTACTCTACAAAATTTAGTCTTTGTTAAGTGACCCGGCCATTATAACAACTGCGCTGCATCCTTCTTCGACCCCAGCAAACCAACAAACCACGATGCATACTGCATTAAGCATAGCCTTCTTTTCTCTTCTAACAGCACAGTTCATAAACTAAACAGGACAACAATGCCTTAGAGTACAAACAACAGAAATACCATCATTTAGAATGGGACGTTTGGGTTGGTAGAGGAAAACCAACCAGCACTCTTGTTGCCTGTCGACAAGTGTGGAATATTTGTTGACTTCGCTAGTTTCAATCAATTTTAGAACTGATCCGAATCCAGGTGTGTGCTTTGTAGTAGAATCCACACGTGCAGATTTGGTCCGAGATGAGTACATGTGAATCCTTCAAACAAGTTTCATTGAGCATTTTTGGTTTTGCTGACAGCATATGCCAATAACAAGGGGATTGAAAGACCATAACCCAGGAAATGGAGTACTGGGTTCATATCATAAGCTTTTACAAGAGCTCTGCAATTCTGCAATGCAACAGTGAAGTAAGTATGATAAAATAAAGAAACAAGACAAGAATAGAAAAGGTAAAGGAAGGACAACTGATAAACTGCCTTGCAAAATAATAAGATAGCAATCCTAGCAAAAAAAAAAATTAATTTCTATTTGTCAAAAGATACTGCAAACAAACAATCCCCATCCTTCTATCAGAAAAGAAGCTAGGTTCCTAGCTAATTTCAGACTGATAACAAAGGAATCCATAAGCATATTTGATCCATTCTTTTCACATCATGACATAAATTATTTATTTCTTTCTTTTTAAATGGGGAAGGTTTTTTTTTATTAATTAATTAAAGTTAAATTAATGCCCATTTTACAATTGTTCCCGAGGGGAGGGGATTTGAACTCTGTACCTTGAGGTTATAAGACTAAGCTCTTACCGACAACCTAGCATCTCAAGTGTACATAAAAGAAATGAATATTCTTTGAAGGAACTTAAATAAGCAACTGTCATCAGTGTTGATCATTCTCTTTTCTTTTCTTTCCATTCTCTGTTGAGTAGAAGGGTCCATAGGAAGGATAGATAAAATGAAAAATAGTTCATTAATTACTAGTATTAGAGGTAGAGGAAAACCGAAGAAAACTGTAACTGTAAGTCAAACCATGTAAAGATGAATTTAGAGTTAAATGGTCCATTCCCATATATAACTCATGATGGGAATTTATGATGTTGTTTGATCTAATACCACCTAGTAGAAAAAAGGCTTTCCTTTCTGCTGCATTTATTTAATTATTTATGTTAATGCAATAAAATGCACTATTTATCTATAATTTTGCATGGACCAAACTGCAAAGTATTACTTAAAAAATTACCATAAAATGCTTCCAACATATTGCCAAGCAAACCACACAAAGAAGCTTCCGAATCCATCGCTTGCCAAGGTGGAGAGCGGATATTGTGCTGTTATGGTTGCCATTTAATAAAGGTCTTCTGGAGTTCAAATCAATATCATCTTTTTTCTTTCCTGATAATGCTAACACGCGTTCCCGGTAAATTGCTCTTTCAGCAGTCAAAGCACCAGTGACAAAAATTGCAGGCAAAACCACAAATAATATATGAGGAAGAACCAACACCATAATATCTGGGAATCCAACCCACTCAAACTTCCCCTTTCCATTAGAAGTCTCTACAGCCCAACCCATATAGGTCATGTACACCATACTTTTTCCTTCAGTAAAAACTTGCCCCATAAACCAGGGGAACAATATAAGATAGAACAGGTATCCTATCCAACCAAACCATAATGTCTGAACTCTGCAGAGCTCCTGGAGAATCCATAATACACCATTTACTACGCCTTTATTGGCGATAAAGTTCCTGTAAGTGTATAAATTCATTTGAAAAAAAAGGAGAACTTTTGGAACAAGAAGAAAGGAAAACATAAAGCCCAAAGCAGACCATAATAATGGGTAATATACGGAGGCCCATTGACATCCCATGACAAAAAACTCCTTCCAGCTCCAAGAAAGCAGGAGGCTATGACCATTAATAGAAAATGGCCTTAACTCTGTCAAAGTTGATCTGCCCATGATGTCATTTGATTCAATTTGAAACCAAAATCTATCCGGAGAAGTATCCTCAAAGGCTTTGTAATTCCATGGCGCAACATAGAGGTTCCCCCTGGAATTCTCATCAGCATGCTTGGTCATATGGGCTTCTACAACTAAAACAAGATCTCCGTATCGTGAATCATAGACCCTAGCCACAACAGACTCAACTGGAGAAACAGAAAATACCAGAGCTCGAATTGTCTCATAAGATGAAGAGGCCACAGACTGGCATTCATAGTTATGATGGCATGAAGATGTCTGCATGAAGCGAGAGTCTAAAGGAAAAGTGGGCAATATAATTGTATGTTTGGCCCCTGATTGGAAATCAAGATCAACATACGAAACATGACCTCTATCAATGGCTAAAATTCGAATGGCTCTACTCTTTCTCCAATCACCTATCTCCCACTCCCAAAACTCTTGTGGAGGGGCTCCCATTGAACAATTTACAGTGCTTTCAAAAGAATTTTGATGTACGTTAAACTGAAAAAAATTCTGCAGGGATAAGAAACGATTACTCAACTGATGGTGCCGCTTTAAGTTCTTGCCAAACCTAGAATGAAGATGCCCACACAGGTAGGCTGATATGGAATGCTTTAGGAAAACTTCTTTCAAGGTTCTTCCAGAACTAGAGGGTGCAGAAAATGAGAGTGGAAAGTGCCCAAAGGATATTTTGGTGACTGGTTTTTCCGACTGAGAATCCCAGTGTGAGAGTTCCAAGTCCAAATCCTTTAGTAATTGATCTGTGGGATGCCCAAAAACATTAGTTGGACCTCGTAAGCCAGCTCCAGCTGACATTGTGGTATCAATCCCAACAAAGAGATGTTTCCGCTCCTTAGTCTGTGTGATAAAATGACAGTATGTGCAAATGAGAAAGGAGCCAACATCAGGCAAATAATAATGCCGAAATTCAAGACTACTGTTACTAAGTTCAATTTGTCCAGACATATAAATACATACATACATATGTGCGTGTGTGTGTGTGTGTGTGTTTTCAAAACTCAATTTTTCTAAAAAGTGAATTATTTCAGTCCTCAAAATGACATATATGAGAAATAATATTGTAAGGGTTCCAAATATTATTTGCTTTTACCAAATACACCAAGAGTAGGTTGCTAGCATTGCTCTACTTTAAAAATTTGTTCTTAAGGCATGGCACATGTATCACAAATTTCACAGAATGAAAGCTAGTTAACACAGTAAATGAACGGTTGAGACTGACCTCAAGGGTGACACTATTGACACTCCTATTTCTGCCCAATTGTCCATTAATGCTGTATTTGGAAAAGAAATCAAAGGAACCACCAACAACGGGAACACCAAAACTATCATGGTTTCCTCTGAGGTCAAAGAACAAACTCTTGTGAAGTCCACTTCTCTCAATAACACCATCCATCACATTCCGGTACTCCACCCATTCATCTTCATTCTGCTTCATCGTTAGCAAATCCTTGCTTTTACCATCTGATAAACCATAACATCCACGAAAATCACTACGCCATAGACCATAAGATTTAAATTCTAAAGCACTTATACACTATCAAATCACCAACTTAATCCATGAGACTATAGGACTCTGATAATTTGTCATTTGTTCAATTAAACTGACGAAATTTTCAAAATGACCAGTGAATTTTAAAAGTCTCTACAACATTAATCTGTAGAAGAGAATTTCAAGGACTAAAAAAAATTCAATTTCAGAAACTACTTTGAAATATAGCAATTTTCGGGACTAAATTAGTGATTCACTCGTACTTTAACAAACTAAGTTTTTTCTATCAAACAAAAAAGCAAAGAAATTGATTGTTATGCACTACAACAAGAACAACAATCAAACCTTATCCCACTAAGTGAGGTTAAGTGAGGTCGGCTAAGTTGCATGGATCAAACAATACCATAATGTTCTATTGTAGTATCGTATCTCTATCCAACTCATTAATTTCTAGATCTTTTTCTCTTATATTTTTTTTCCAGGTCTTCCTATGTCTTTAATAATTTTGTAACTGTCCGTCTAATCTCCTCTCTTTACTACAGAATCCATAGGTCTTCTCTCTACATGCCCAAACCATCTAAGCCGAGCTTCCACCATTTTTTTACGAAAGGTGCTACCCCGACTCTCTCTAATGCCATTTCTAATCCTATCATGTGTGGTCTTACCACACATCAACGCAACATCTATCATGTTGATTTTAATGCACCAACGTAATCAAATAAAAATGGCATGCACCATCTACCATACATAGATATTTTAGGAACAAAAACACAATAAATTATCATTATGATCTAATTTTATTGGATGCATAGTTTTAGAAATACAAAAATTAAATATTACTACTAACTTGAAAATTGAAAAATGAAATGTGATGAATGATTGTACCTGTGAGGTCACCGGTGATGAGGACGAGGGAGGGGTTGATGATGGAAAGAGCGTGACCCACAAGATTGGTGAAATCATGGGCTCTGTTTGGATGATGAACGCTGAGATGAAGATCGGAAAGCTGAACAACCCAAACAACTGAATCAGGTGTTCCTTTTGGCTCTATCACTGTTTCTCCATTGCAGCAGTAAATTCCGAACGCAATCACGACGGTGGCGATAAACAGCTTCATGCTGCTACAGTTTTTTCCGTCGTGATTATGTGTTGTTGATGATGTCATGAAGACCATATGTATATGAAGACCATATGTTTATTCCATTTTCCCATTAAAACAAATGTTTCTTTGTAAAAATTAAATTAAATAAATAAATAACACTATTTCATCTTTAATTTAAGATCTACCTGATAATGTTGATACTGTAAGATTGAGTGGTTTCGACAATAAGTTTTTATGGGGTATTTCTACTTCCGTCTAAATAACAAAAATGGTTATTGAAAAGAATAAGTGTGTCTTGTTAGTGGTTTATAAGGGAAGAGTCCTAGTAATCTAAAGTTCGATTAAGAGGTAAGTAAAGTTTTATGGAAAGAGTTCTATTAATATAAGGTTCAATCGAGAGGTAAGTACCGATGATTGTTTGCATACGTGAATTGAACTCGAGTTCTCACGAACAATTTGTCTTTTGACGGAACTCGTTAACAAATTAAATTCATTCAATTGGTTGAATTTGCATTGTATTGATATAAGTAAATATCAATATGTTCTTACAAGATATCATCCAATTATCAAGTTTCATACTTGCATGGTCTTATGATACCTCTCGTTTTATATAAATTCGATTCATTCACGTGTCTATTTTGTTTAGAAGCTGTCTGAAGTCCCTTATTATTTACGTTATGTGAATAGGCAATTTCTCCTTACCCTTGTCAGCATCAGCCATCACATGCCCATTAATTTCCGCTTGATTGTCCCTAATCGCATTGGACCAAGATATGTCTCATTTGATATCATTTATAACTTGTTTCTAATAAAAATATGATAACACGTCTGCTAAAACAATAATAACGCTAGGTGACACACATACCTCACAAAACAAAGATAGAAGAGTTTTTTTTTTATTGTTAATAATAATTAAATGATATATTTCTTGTGTTTAACCAAATAATTTAGTTTTTGGACGCGACCATATAAGAATTATGAGCGATGCTACTCAGTACGAATTAATAGAAACGAAATTAGACGATAGCCAAAATACACTAACCATACAGGGATGAAGTGGTAAATAGAAAAATTATTGAAGGCTAAAAAGGTAATTGTAATTTAAGTTCAATGCAATTCTTCGCTTCTGTATGTGCATGCTTTTGTACCATTCAACATTACGCAAGAAATTATATTCCTATTTTATTCCCTAACGATGCCATGTTTCGGGTGTAGACCAAGTTTGGCAAAAAGAAATATTGTATAACGATTAGTAAAATTGGCATTTGAACTAGGTGATAAATATAAAATAACAATTTTTTTATTTTTTAAATATATAATTTTTTTCAATTAAGATAGTAAGGATAAAGTTGAGAGAACAAATGATACAATATAAGATATAAACTATTTCAAATAGCGTTTTATAGGTGTATTAGTAAAGATATATGATGTCAAATAGTCAATAGTATACACCTATATCGTGAGTTAAATAATATTGTAAAGTACCCCTAACCCAAATTCGGTCTCCAATCAAATAAAGAATTATGCTCTTCACCCAACAGTTTTTGGTCGTTCCCAACTGAAATTTCCATAATGCCCCTGCATGAGTTAACTCACGCAGAGATTAACACTATCGTGAGTTAACTCATGCAACGTGAGTTAAGTCACACATAAATTAACAATAGCGTGAGTTAACTCACGCATGGACATTTTAGTCTTTTCAATTGGGAGCGAACAATTTTGTTGGGTAAAGAGCAGAATTCTCAAATAAAACCCAATTACACTTTGTTTTTTATTTTTGGAATTCCTTTTCACACCATTCATGCTTCTCGTCCTCTCTAAATTTTTAATTTTGCCTCTGTTTAAATTATATAATCTGAAACTTAAATCATACTTTGAATTATATAACTTGAACTGTACCATTATATATGTAGTGCACAAGCACTTTCCTTCAGTTTCTATTTTCAAAATTTAGCCTAAAAATTCAAAAAAAGAAAAACCCAAATTCAAATCTCATCTTATTGTATCAATTTTCAACTAAACTTGCTCGAATGAGACATCTCGTACAACTACACAAGAGGTCAGTACACATTATTTCAAATGTTTGTGGTTTGATTGAAATTTTTTCCTTGGTTTTCTTGTGTCCTTCGATAAATGGAATCCAAAATGGCTTCATCACCATTTCAACTTCTATAATCCAAAGTGAGTTCAAAGGCTAATTTTTGTCCGTTTTTTCATTGTTCTAGTGTGTCTGTCTTCCATCTATTTGATAGGACCATGATACTCCCTATTATAAAGAAGAGAAGGAAGTCTGCTACTCTTCATATCCCGCCCCCCCTCATGCGAAGAAGAATCCATTGTTATTGAAGTAGCAATAAACGTCACAAGAAAGGGGGGGTTTGAATTGTGACCCTTTTTAAAAGTTATTCCTGAAAGTTAAGTTTATACTCAAGAATGTTCTTGGTGTATGTTAGTCCAACAAGATTAGAGTATATAATAATTAATTGATTAGAACAGAATGTTCTGAAGAATGTATATAAGCAGAATGAG
>Ga0315915_1000952_pt1 | contig 33228 bp, 35 predicted proteins | sample MpolbnodulesMG_FD_207738 | JGI IMG/M metagenome (GOLD analysis project Ga0315915, IMG submission 207738) | Medicago polymorpha root nodule microbial communities from Los Angeles, California, United States - branched nodules | ecosystem: Host-associated > Plants > Roots > Nodule | place: USA...
TCAGACTCTGAACCTGTGGACAGTTATCTAGAACGTTAAAGAAGTAGTTTCCAAAAACACAATAAAACCCCCCCCCCCCCCTTCTTGTGGTTTTTCTCACCTTCACAAACACACACTTAATTCCCTCTTCACCTCCAAAACACCCTAAATTACAAATTTGTGGTGAAAAAACTTGAGCTCAAATCATTGGAAATCGTTGGGAAAAAAGTTTATATGCTCATCAAACGTCAAAAATCAGGTCATACATCATCCAAGCTATTTATAGTTTGCTGGTTTTCTGCTATGTTCATCATTTTGAAGCCCTAAATGTAGCGTGAGTTAACTCATGCTGAGTGCCCAACGTGAGTTAACTCACGCTGAAGGCCAAAGTAACTCAACTTGCGTGGGGGGTCAGAATTTGAATTTTGGCGCCAATTTTATTTTTCTTTTCCTTAGGCTTGTTACATACTTTTTTCCTTGTTCTTTTTTATTCAATAGATATAGTGATGGTTGATAATATGGTGGATGATGGTGTTGAGCCAAAACCGACCATCATTGAATCTTCTGTTGATGTCAAACATACCATTGATGCTTCGATTGATGTCAAAATTTCCACTCAAGCTTCTATTGAAGAAAAATCTACTGCTGTTTCAAGACTTCGTGATAATGAAGTAAACACCGCCTCATTTTTTTTCTTCACATATGATAGATGGCAGGATCGAGATGATTTGCTTGGTTGGGTTCGTCGCCAAGTGGCTAGGGTGGAATTTACTATATCTATAGATAAATCTAGTATAAAAAATCCAATGTTGACATTGCATTGTGAAAGGAGTGGTGTATACAAACAACCAAAGACGAAGAAGAAATTGAATCTTGAAGACACAGGCTCAAGGAAATGTAATTTTCCGTTTAGGATTCGTGATTACTTTGAGAAGAAGACAAATGATTGGTGGTTGGCCATTCTTAATGGAGTTCACAACCATGAGTTGAAGTTAAGGTTAGATTCTCACCTTCTTGCGAGTAGACTAAGAGAACAGGAGAAGAAAAGAGTTCTTGACATGACAAGAGCTTGGTGTTGCCTAGGAATATCCACACGGATTTGAAGGAAAAAAACAAAGAAAGTGTGACAAATATAAATTAAGTATACAATGCACGTGCAAGATGGCGAAAGTCTATAAGAGGTGACAAAACGGAGATGCAATACTTGGTTGAGAAGTTGGAAGAGCATAAATATGTCTATTTAATAAGAACAAATTGTGAGGAAACCACTCTTAAAGACATAGTTTTTGCTCATCCGGAGTCTATTAATATGCTTAACATTTTTCGACCGTTTCACTCATGGATTCCACTTACAAAACCAATATGTACAGAATGCCATTATTTGAGATTGTTGGTGTTACCTCTACCAACATGACATATTATGTTGCTTTTTCCCTTCTTGCCTCTGAAAAAGAGTGTAACTTTACTTGGGTTCTGGAGATGTTGGTTGGTCTTCTATCGTCAAAACTCAATATGCCTAAAGTAGTTGTCACTGACAGGGACAATGCTCTGATGAATGTTGTTGCCAAAGTTCTACCTGAAACTGCCATTTTACTTTGTTATTTTCATATTGGGAAGAATGTAAGAGCTAAATGCATCATAGACTGCAGAGTCAAACCGACGCTGAAAGATGTAAAAGTTTGTGGGAAAGAAGCGTAGGAAGTGAAGGAGGTGAAGGCAAGTGATGTAGTGAAAAACATCATGAAAGCTTGGGATAATGTGGTTGAATCTCCTACAAAGGATTCATATGCAAGTGTGGTAATGCGATTCCGAGATGTATGCAAAATATTACCAGAGTTTCTTGACCATGTTTAAACTACAATATTGAACACGGTTAAGGAAAAATTTCTAAGGGTGTGGACAGACGGTGTTTTCATCTAAGCTGCAGAACCACCAACGTTGTTGAATTGGCACATGGAAAGTTGAAAAAATATTTGAGGCATAGTGTGGGAGATTCGGAAACATGTTGGGATGTAATAGACAATGTGTTGAATATCCAGCTGTCTGAGATACAAGCAAGTTTTGGGAGGAGTCGTACCGTCTTAGAACACAAATACAAAGGAAAATTTTTGTACTTTGAGTTTGAGGGTTGTGTTTCTGGATCCGCATTGATTTTTATCTTTGAGGAAGCAAAACACTCCAAAACAACCGGCGTTGTTAAGATAAATTGCAGATGTGTGATTAAGACATCGTATGGGTTGCCTTGTGTGTGTACTCTTGCAATGAAAATCCAAAAAAAAATTGCCTATTCAATTGGATGAGATAAATCCTCATTGTCAAAGGTTAAGTGTATGTGAAGAAGAAGTTGAAGATGATTTTTCTGTGATGGAAGAGATAATGGATATTTAGGAACGTCTAAAAAAAGTCCCTTACAAAATGAAACTTCACATAAAAGAGGTGATGCATCAACTAGCATTTCCAGAAGACATAATGTTGTCTCCACCTCCAAGAAAGGTGGTAACCAAGGGAGCAAAGAAAAGGGTGAGTTCTACACCAACAAAGTCATCTATGAGTCGAATCCCATCTATGTGGAGCATGTTGATTCTCAATTTCTCGCTAGGAAACTGTCACATACTAAGGCATCATTTCCAAAGAGGAAAATTGCACTTATTGATAATTCATCGCGCTCACTAGTTTCAACGCCTACTATACACCCGGATCCGGATTTACCATACATTTCACAAATGTCAAAGATCATGAGACCTTGCATTAAAAATATTGTGAATGTTAAAGGGATGGTAATTGTGGATACTGGGTTATAGCTAGACACATGGGCATGGATGAGGAAAATCATGTATTGGTTCGTAGTGCACTTATTCATGTGTTGAAAACTAATAAGATTGACTATTTACCGATATTTGGTTCGGAGGACAGCTTTCATTCTATCGCAGATGGCTTACACCCTCCACAAATAGTGGTGGAATTGCATACATAGGTAAGTGGTTGACATTATCGAACATGGGTCACATTGTTGCAACTAGTTACAATAGAGTTGTTGTGATGTTGACAAGTCTCGAAAGAGGTATATGTGAGACTTTTTCCCAATCCGAGGTGCTCTACCACTTAACCCACATGCCCACATCATGTGTTTTGGCTTAATTCTCGGCCACTTTATTCGTGTTTCTTTGAAAGACAGTTGTCCAATACTACCGTCTTGTACTGAGTGGAAGAATCACAAGATTGGCGAGGTTGAGAAATTGGAGTTTGCATTTTTGGATAGACAAGCTTTGATCAAAGACCTCATGTCTACGGAGCTAAAACCGCCGAAAAAACCAAAAAATCATCTCAATCCAATTTATTGCGACACTCTCACTCTGGAAAAACCAAAAGGCGGATTAGAAAAAATTGAAGAAGATGAATATGATTCCCCATCACTAGCTAGTTAGATAGGTTGTGACACTTTTTTGTCGGTGTTCATCCTTTTATTTTTGTTGATATTACACTGAATTTTTTTTTTTGGGTTAATTATGTAACACCAATATTTACGGCCAACATGTAACTAACATTATATATATTATATAAATGTATGATTTTTTTTGTGATGGACAAAACATCAACATTTTTATTCGTTATTATTATTGCTCGCAATTTATAAAAATATATGTCTCTAATCATTCAACTAGTTATTTTATATTTCATTTGGTTTTATTCTTATACTTGTTATTCCATAAACATTTGTGAAGTGAAACATGTTCTGAAGATGCACAAGTTGAAGTTGAAGCTCATGTCCGATACTCCACCTTCAAGAGGACGACTAAGGATTTTTTAACCTCCACCGAGAAGTTGGATGAGTTAAAGGCACACCTTAACAAATACTTTGTCCGTCATGGTGCAAATCAAAGAACATCTCATGTATTTGTATAGGTGATATGTGTAAATCTGGTGACGGGTAAAGATGAAGACAGTTGGAAGACTGTTTATTTTCCAAAAGTTATCCATGATGATGGCGATGTAAATTGCATGTTTAGGTTGATGGTTGAAAACAATATCTTACTCCTTTGTGTCCGCTCCATTGAATTGTAATATGTATTGACGTGTAATATGTTCGAAAAAAATCCATAATGTTGCATTTTTAATGAAATTCAATCATTTCTGGATTGTGTATGTAATGAGGAATTTGTCTAATTTGGATCAATTATGAGTGATTATGTTATGATGAGTATTATGAGTGAATTATGTTGTTGAATTGGTGTAATTTGGATCAATTATAAAGTGTGTATAGATTACGGGTCATTATGACTTGGCTAGAAGCATTAAAAGTTGTTCTGTTAGCATACCCGAACTCAACGCGAGTTAACTCACGCCGGTTCAACAAGAGTTAATTCCCGCTGGTTCTACCGAGCATGAGTTAACTCACGCTTAAGTTATTTCTGAAATCCGGGATGCGAATGAGCAAAACTGTTTGGGAGAAGAGCAACTTTCCCATTGTTCGGATTTAAGCCCATAAGGAGAGCTCAACTCAAAAGATTATTCCATTAGGTGGGAGAGCCTCATGGTTTAAATACCACATCAAGCACTTTTATCTACTCGATATGGGACTCCTCACATTGCCACACCCTATAAGAGCCAACATGCACAGCAGCTTTCACTCTATCGGCACTAACCCAATGGTAGCCCTTTCCTTTTTAGCGCCTTCACTCACCTATAAGTATTTGGTGGAGCATCTTAATCCAGTCTATACGTAGCCCTTTCCGTGGTCCAACTCTCAATGAAAATTATGTTGTCGAATTGGTGTGATTTGGATCAATTATGAGTGTGTATAGATTACGGGTCATTAATGACTTGATTAGAAGCATTAAAAGTTGTTCTGTTACCATACCCGAACTCAACAAGAGTTAATTCCCGTTGGTTCTATCGAGCATGAGTTAACTCACGCTTAAGTTATTTCTGAAATCTGGGGTGGGAATGAGCAAAATTGTTTGGGAGAAGAGCAATTTTCCAATTGTTAGGATTTAAGCCCATAAGGAGAGCCCAACTCAAAAGACTATTCCATTAGGTGGGAGAGAATCATGGTTTAAATACCACATCAAGCACTTTTATCTACTTGATGTGGGACTCCTAACATTGCCACACCCTATAAGAGCCAACGTCCACAGCGGTTTTCACTATATCGACACTGACTCGATGGTAGCCCTTTCTTTTTTGGCAACTGCACTCATCTATCAGTATTCGGTGGAACACCTTAATCTAGCATATAGGTAGCCCTTTCTGTTGTCCAGCTCTTGATGAAAGCAACAATTGTTAGTCCTAACAATTGGTGCTTTCATTGAAATTTGGACCAGGAAAAGGGCAACATATAGGTTGGATTAAGAAGCTCCACCAAATACTTATTGGTGAATGAAGGCACCAAAAAGGAAAGGGTTACTATTGGGTCAGTGTCGATAGAGTGAAAGTCGTTGTGGACGTCGGATTTTGAAGGGCTTGGCAATGTTAGGAGTCCCACATCGAGTAGATAAAAGTACTCGACGTGGTACTTAATCCATGAGGCTCTTCCATCTAATGGACTAGTCTTTTGGGTTGGGCTTTCTTCATGGGCTTAAGTCCTCACATAGATCAACCAAAATTACAAATGAGTCAGATTTGTTAAGGTAAATATATTTGTTTCGGTTACAAAGCTAAACAAAACAAGAAAAAAAACAAAGCAAAACCGAAAAATCACAAGCGCAAAAACTATTCTCTAGATAAAAAAGTTTCAACTATGTCCATCTTGAGGAGGTTGAGAAGATCTTTCGGTGGAGTATCATGATGGAAGAAAATTTTCTCATATTTTCATCTACTAATTTGATTTCTGAGAATTGTTTCATGAGAAGAAAGGAAAAGAAAAATCAAGGGGAGCCTACGACAACAGGAAAACACTCCCAAAAGCTATTTACTTGCACTTTATCACCAAGCATCTCTACATCTATAAATACAAGAGGAAATGAAGGATTAATGCGAGAATTTGAAAAGCAAACATATTCTTACATAAGTGAAATCATCACTACACATAAACTCTTCACAAACAACAAGCTCAAAGCTCTCTCACTATATCTTTAGATCATAATCATTTGAGTTTGTTCATTAGAATCTCAAACATGGGTTGAGAAACATCTTTGATCCAAAATTATCTCATCATACAAATTGTATTTAGTTCTCAAGTCTATTTGTTACGATAGTTTGAGAAAGAATTATACTAACCTTTCTTATGCGAAGCAAAGAATTGTAGAAGTCTGCTAAGGTTGATAATATATAGTGTAAGAGACTGATCCGATGTGATCAAGAAAATATAGTGTTACTCATAAGCTTCTGATAGCAAGATATGATAGTGGACAATCTCACATGAAGTCTGAGGAACTGGAAGTAGCTGCTTTATGTGAACCAGGATAAATCTCTTGTGTCATCTTCTTACCTTTATCCTTTTATTATTTGTTTTTAAAACACTACTCACAAACTATCACTACCATAATTTCAATTAATAACTTATCCAAAATATGTTGGTCCTAATTAAATATAACTACTTAATGTTTATATTAATCCATAACATTCTGGTCCTTAATTAATCATTAATATTGTTTTATTATTCTACCACTAAATTAACCATGTAACTGATATTCATAACATTCTGGTCTTTGATAAAGCAACTTCTTAATATCTAAGAGCGGTTTGGCAGATTTTGTTTTTGACATATGTTGTTCAGAAAGTCGAGACATTGTTGGTTAGGTGATTTACTTCTTTGGCACATTTGGGTTGCACGTAATGATGTCATTTGGAATAACGTTCATCATACTTCAACAAGCATTGGAAGGACAACACTAGATGCATGGCAACAATGTCAAGAGATTCATAAACAACCATCACCATTGCTTGTGCAATACGGGCAAAATAGAGTGCAAGGTAACAACTCAATTGGGAGAAACCGGGCTAGACATAGTTGAAATGCAATGTGGATGTTGTGTTCCATGACTGTAACCATCTTACATCTTTTGTGTGTTGTGTTAGAGACTTCCGTGGGCAATTTATACGACTTAAACGAAATGACAACGGGCAAATATGACAGTGTTAGAGAAGGATGCAGTAGCCTTACTCGATGTCATTCACTTTGTTGATGTGAACAGATGGGACCGGGTTGTCTTCGAGTCCGACTCAGCTACTCTAATGCAAGCTTTATCATCTCCGGACCTTGGTGATTCATAATTCTATGCTATTGTTTCTAATATTATTTATCAGTTATTTTTACATTCCAACTTCAAGGTGAAGTTTGTTAGGAGACAAACGAACATGGTTGCTCATACTTTGGCTAGGGCGGCATGTTCTTCGGCTAGTCGCCGTATTTTTTATTTTCATCCTTTTTGTATTGAACATTGTTTGATTAATGATAATAGTTAACTTTATTTTGATAAAAAAAAAAAAAAAAAAAGTGATCATCAGTGGTACCGTAATCAATAAAAATTTCCCCTTTTCATATATTTTATTTAAATTAAAAAGAGACAAAAGTGTTTTAACCAGCTTGTGAATTTTGGTCTCTATATACACCTATGTTTATCTTATCTTATTAATTAGACGGTTCAAACTAGAAAAAAAAATTCACCATTTCCACCTTATCATAATCGCGCGATCAAAACAAAGTAACACAATGCTCTTATTCATCCATTCCCGCGGAAGATTTATTAGTTAATTTGTCGTAATATGAGTTACAAAGCTAGCTAGCAATTAGAAATTTCATGTAGTTAATTAATTGGACTTTTGTTCATTTATCAATCAATCATTCTATACAATGCATTGTATCATAATCCGTCCTATAAATACCTTGCTTGGCAAGCAACCAACAACAAAAACACAAAACCCCTAAATCCTCTAAGCAAGCAAGGTTTTCATATTAATCCATAATTAAATAACAACCATGTCAACTAAATCCTTCACCATATTCATCCTTGCTAATGTGTGTCTATTGATGACAACAACATCAATAGCTCAGTTTGTCATCGACACAAGTGGTGAACCCGTTGAGGATGACGAGGAATACTTCGTCAGGCCAGCTATCACCGGCAATGGAGGACGTTTCACTTTAGTCCCCATAAATGACGCGTGCCTTTTGCATGTAGGTCTTGAGAACGCGGACTCGTCACCTGGTTTGGCTGTGGTATTCTCTCCTTTTGCGCCCCATCATGATGACGATGAGGTGAGGCTTAATAGAGACTTAAGAGTGATATTCCAAGCTTCCACGGCTTGTGGACTGTCTACCGAATGGAAATTGGGTGAGAAAGATGCAACGAGTGGAAGGAGGTTCATTGTCATCGGAAGAGATAGTGGTACAGTTGGATCAAACTTCTTTAAGATTGTGGAAACTGCAATTAGAAATATCTATAACATCCAATGGTGCCCTACAGAAGTGTGCCCCAATTGTAAGTTTGAATGTGGGACTGTTGGTATTGTTCGTGAGAATGGTAAGATTTTGTTGGCTCTTGATGGCACTCCCCTTCCCGTTGTGTTCCAGAAAGAATAATCTGAAGGATGATGAAACTTTGTTTTTAGTGGTCATGTGCTTATGCACTCTTGTTGTTTTCTTGTTTACCAATAAATATGGGAGCCATGCTTCACTTTAATTACATGTATTTTATCATAGAACAAAGCTTCGAATGATTGTGTATTTTAAAAAGAAAATTGTGTATGCTATCTTTACTATAGAAAAGTTGTTCTCACAATAAATAAATTACGGATCATCCTATCTTTATCCCCTCTTTAATTAAAATTTATCAATTGATTTTTAGATTGAAGAAGTGTGATAGAATACCACCTTCTCACTCCTACTTACCCGCTACAAATGGATAGTATTTAGCCTCAAAAGAGAGAAGAAAAGAAGGAGAAGGAGGGAACGGTTTGATAGCAATTATTTTGCAAGTATACCAAATCATTGATAGTATGTAAAGATTGTGGAGAAGCTCTGATACCATCTTAAAAATTGTGGTTGAACTTAAAATAACTCCACAAAATCGGCTTATGAGGTGGAGATTACTCCTATTTATAAACACATTATCTGACCATTTTTTATTTAATCCGAGACTCTTTAACAACAATCAAATATTCTTGTATTGATTGTAAAGAACATTCTGAGTAGGGTATATCAAAGTGACACTAAAAGAGTCAGGAATATGCTGAAATAAATTAAAGTAAAATACTTTTAGGTGTCCAAAATCCAAAAAGGTATGCCAAAATAACCATAATATTTTATAAAAACTCAAAAAATGTTTAATAAAATATATAGTAATACAATTGAGGAGGCTAGGCTAAAACGCAGTTATAAAGAAACAGCTGCAAATCTATAAACCCATGTGCTAGATCTATACAAAAAGGAAAGAATAAAATAGGAAGTGCAAACCACTAAGAAAGCTAGCGAAGGTTTTTGTGATAAAAATAAAGAAGAATGAAAGGATAAAATCCTTCATGGTTAGAAAATTGAATTATGACTTAAAATCATGGATTTTGTTTTATTTTTATTTTAATATTTCACTTTATATTTTAAAAATGGTCTTATGCTTAATTTTGATGCAATCTGTCCAAGGTGTAAATATAATTTAACAAAATGGTTCTCATGTTATATTTAAGAATGCAGTTTATCTAATATAAGTTGAGTTTGTCTAACATGTGCAATTTTACACATGTTAAAACAACTAATAAAATGTATAAGTTTCAAAGCAACGTTACTATTTTAAACTTCTTAACATGTGTAAATTTGCACATGATAAGTTTTATGCCTTCAAAAGTTTTTAATGGATCCGTCTTTAAATCTAGCATTCAATTTTCTATAACGAATGATCATCACTACTATAGTATGCCTGCCATATAGAATGCAGGTTTTCTCCTCTACTGAAGTTTCAACGATATACCAACAAGGATTGGGTCTAACTCAAGGGTTTAATTCCTCATATTAGGGAGAACGATTCTGATTAGAATCGCTCCCACATTTATTAAACTCCGCTCAAGTGTGACTTGAACAGAATTACAGCCAGTGTAACAAAAAGTAAAAAACCTTTTGCAATATGAGATGACCTGCCACCAATCTAAAAGCTCAACATCTCAATTCACATATTGACACAGAGTGCAAGTAATGCAGCCATTGGAGATCATGTCGGCAACAGTCACATGGCTGGAGACCATAAAATTGAAATGTATAATTTCAGCTCCTGTGTGATGTTATCAAAACCAATATTAGCACTGAAGTTTACTCAAATGAAGAAGCTTGTTGATGCTCCAATTACACTTTTCCCAGCTGAAAATTTTGTAGACAATACTGTCACTCTTGTTCCATAAGCACTATAGTTTATTTCAACTTTATGAAAAATCTAAATCCTATCTCTAATTTATCCTGTTTTTATGGTTTCAAACTATTTTGAAGTTATTCCACATAGATACACAGATTGCTAGCTTATCCTATAGTTTTGCATTAATTAAGAGTACTATGCTATATTTCAACAATGCAATGTAACTGGAAATTAAAGAGAAAGGTAAAATGGAAAAATATACAGAAAAAAGGACATAACTGAGGAGAATGTAATTGCAGTTACTTTTACCTGCAATAATTTGCTTGGGATTTTCTATCTAAATTACATGCATTGACCCAATTAGTAAGTCGGAACTCTCCGAATAAACCTCAAACAAACTTTGAGTACAATAAATCGAATTTATATAGATTAAAAAACAATCCAAACTTTGATGTTGTAAATATACACAATCAACTTTCTTTATTAACAATTGAATGTCGTGCATATAATTACAAGGATAGTGATCAAAAAGTTAAAAATGAAAACCTAAACCCATCTAAAGTTAATAAGCGTCACTCCCTTCAATTATGGGCTAGCATAGTAGGTTTCAATCTCATGAACTTCAAGCCTAGGACAAACTGTACTGAATGCCCCTTGAATACCTGTGACTGTGAGTGGCAACAGCTACTGCTGCAGCACCGACTACACCAATATGAGACTGTGCATGCAGCAGATTTGTATCAATAGTTACATGATCATTTAGGTTATTGTTATTGCCTCGCCGACGGTATGGGTTATTGTTCAAATCAGAGGTTGGTGTGGCCTGTAAGTTGGACTGCTGGGTTCTAAAGTGACTCGAGACTGCTTGAGTAGTATTTTGGTAAACCATCCTTGGGTCGATAGAAGAGTATGCGATTCTTGCATCTTCATAGTGTAGAACTGGGCCTACTACTCTCCCTGGCTTAGCTGTGGCAACAAAAGAAAAACTGTTCAGCAATGTTAAATATAGACAGAAAACAGCAATATAAATAACATTGTAGTATCATATTGAACTTCATGTTGCAGAACCACTACATTAATGGATTTGTCTACTCTAAGGCGAACAATTTAGAAGTTACAACTTCCCTTTCTACTTGTAACTTATCTCAGTTGAAACAGTAGTTCCCTGGGAATTAAGAATTATTAATAGAAGTACTACTATTCAGTGTGCAATCTGGTTTACTGTTCCAGATTCTAAGTAAAGTTAGTGACTTCATATTTTGATGAATAAACGTTTGATGTTAAGTGAAGATTAATAACAAATCATGAATATATTGGAATATCAACCAATCCAAGATAAATTACCACTACATCATGTCTATGGATAATAATAGTAAAAGGAAGTTATCATCCATCCTCCAAAGCTACAAGATGCATATACAAATGTCAGAAAAATGCGTAGTCAAGCAGGTAGTTTTCTTCAAAATAAACTCAATTAGTGGGATGAGGCTTCTTGTTGATATGCTGCAAAATGTAATATTGGGATGGCTCTTTCTCCTAATATGCTACACATTTCACAGCTCAATCAAATTATTTTACATTGTGGGGTTTCTTAGAAGATCTAGGATTTGCTTTGTGGTGTTTCTTAGTAGTTAGATCCATCCTCTTCAGATCAGATTAAGAACATCTTACCATCCACTTGTTTTTGGAAGGTAAAAGGAATGTCAGGATCTTTCCAAGGGTCCGTTTGGCAAGACACTTTTTTTGAGCTTATAGCTAATGTCTTATAAGCTCGTATGATTAAAAAAAAACTGTTTGGTAATGTCACTTTCTCATGAGCTTATAGCTTATTTTTATGAGCTTATAGCGTTTTTAGTTAAGCTAATTAATTCAAGTAGCTTATAACTTATCATCTTTCAACTCAATTTTACTCCTGCAATTTTAATTGGAAAAAATTAATATCAATTAAATGTACCATTTTTTATGTCATTTCATATTTATAAGCTACTTCAATCACTAATTTTACCAAACACTACAAATTCAATCAGTTAGCTTATCCGTTATCAGCTATAAGTTAGATCATAAGTCATCCGCTATAAGTTAGTTTATCACCTATCCGCTAGTTTTTACCAAATAGAGCCTAAGTGTACTTTTTTTTACATGATTGTGCATATTATAGTTTGAACTCGTATACCTGGCACCCGTGGTGGAGGCTGTACACCCCTTATTTGATTTCCAGAATTTTCTGCGGCTGCTCTCAAACCCTTAGATGTATCTTCTACCATTTTCTTGTTCTCACACAAAGCAAAAGTTGACCGGTTACATGGAACAACTGCACTAGAGTGAACAGTGGACCTGCAAAAGAGGAATGATTGTATTAACATACCACGAGAAATATCGAGGTACAAAACTCTGACAAACTCACATGTAATCAAAACTTCAATAACCAGCAACTTAAATACATCAAGGGGAAAGGTTACCATGTTTGGTTCTTATTGATCCTACCTTGGAAGGGAGACGTGCTTTCTTTCAGGAGCAAGCACTGGCCCACTTTTTCCATCATTTTCCTCAAGATAAGCAAATTGCTTCCTCAATTGATCAATTGCACTGCAAGGGGCATAAATGCATAAATAATATGCATTGCACATAAACATTCATTACACATGCATCAATAACAACATCAGCGGAAAGAGCAATCGGGATAGAGTATAATCAATAGAAGTGTATATTGACCTAGGATAGAGGAAATTGGCGCCTTCAGTTCCATTCATGTAATCTTTGAGCAGTTGAGGATGATATTCTAGTATTTCCCGATATACTAATTGTCTAACATCATCCTTTGTTAACCGTCTCCTCTCAAACTCAAATTCCAATTTTGAGATTGGCTTACACGAAGGCTCTCTCTCAACTTTTGCCAAGCCCTTGAAGTAAGGATCAGCCAGTGCCTGCCAACAGAACATGCAGAATGGATTCTATCAGGTATATAGTGAACAAAAAGACAACTTTTCATGATGGTTCTTGAAATACCCTCAAATAGATACTCCATTTGGAATTAATTAAAAGCAAAAAACAGGTCATATTTGGTGCAATCAAATATTAGCAAAAACCAACTTATTGACCTTATTTAATGTTATTATTCTAAAAATATCCTTTAGTTAATGTTATCATGGAACATGTTCCCAAAGAAAAGTAAATGAAGAGAGAGGGTGGTTTGTAGAATAAAATTATATTTTTTATTACATTGAAAAAAATTAAATGATGTTTTCTAGCATTCTTAATAAGCATGCAGTTTGCTATATTTTCTTATATATGATTCCAGAGGGAGTATTTCCTAGATGGGTCTAGAGGTAACACGTTACACTATAGATGAACATATACCTCTTCTGCAGTTGGCCGATTCTTTGGATCAAATGCTAGAAGCCTTTGCAAAAGGCGAAGTGCCAATGGATCAGCATCTGGAAATTTCTGTTCAAATGGCACAGGAAGTTTCTTCCGCATTCCCATCAAGTACTTCCTTGCATTATCATTTCTAACCTGCAAAATTTACAAAGGAAGTGTCAAATACTAGTTATATAGAAACTTAGTTTCATGAAAGAAAACATTACGAACTATCTACAAATTAAATCCAATGAAATAGATAAATAAGGTAAGAGAAGTTCATACTCCTGCAATAGTTTCAAGTGATGGTGTCCCAAGAAGGTCAGTAATCAAATCTAACTGATGCACGACACTTTTACCAGGAAACAGTGGCTTTCCCAATAGCACCTCAGCAAAAATGCATCCAATGCTCCATAAATCAATTGCTGGTGTGTACTGCAAACAGCATGCCAACAATATCAGAAATTTAAAAGAAAATTACACATCCAACCATACCATTCAAAGGGAAACAGACGAATAAACCAGTACATTTATCTGTAGAACAGATAATTCAATATCCAGGAGAAATCAATAGTCTTACTCTAATAGAGCACACAGAAGACATGTGATACAAGAAATAAATGCAACAGCAAGGCATATTTCCGCCATTGAAGGTTCAACATACTATGATTACCTGTTCGGATAGAATATATACGATTTATGATTTCTTGTTCAAATATAGTTTCCTATGTGTTTCTCCCTGCAGGTGTCAGATTATTTTTACTCAACTTTTTACTAAATGCCTACTTGATTGGGTAAAAATATACAATATTTTTATATCGCATAACTCAGCATCAAACATGGCCATGTCACTCTCAACTCCACAGCTCCAACTTAAAACCACAATACCATTTTAGAATCTCTCTTTTAAATAAAATTTATGTTTATAACCATCAACTAATGTATGTCAAAGATTGGCATGACTGGAAGGGTGGAACCAAGTAGAATAAAACAGAAAACACGGTTCCATTCCATCAAACATAAGTCAAACATAGAAGTTTGTATTTTTAAGCAGTAGTAAGTCTTTCAGAGTCTCGGAACCAGATGGAGATGACAACATCTAGTTCTCCGAGAGGTACAGTGGACAGGGCAACATAAAATTTAAGAATCCTAGGGATAAAGCACACTAACAAATGAACACTAAAATCATTAGAATCCTAGCAAGACAAAGTAGCCACACAGATTAAACTAGTGTTTGTAGTATTTCATGTCTTGATAACAATATCAATGAAGCTGATTGTTTCTGTGTTATAGTGTTGATGGACCCATACCAAATAGGTCAAGAAAAACAATATTCATATCATGTCATGGAAGAATTAGAGATATACATCTCCTAGCTAGGCTAATACCTTAGAAGCAAATGATCCACAAAGCTCTGGGGCTCTATACCATCTTGTAGCAACATAATCCTGCAAGAAGCGCCAAAATAAAGAGATGATAAACCTTCTTGCAACTGATTGCATAACCATTAAAACAGTTGTACTCTTGCAATTGTAAAGGAAACTACATACCGTCCAAAATATTGATGTTGGGGCATCATTAAATGCAACTCTTGCAAGTCCAAAATCGCAAACTTTGAGTTTACAGTTTGCATTTGCCAATATATTCTTGGGTTTAAGATCTCTGTGGTACACATTAGCTGCAACCGAACATAAAGTTATTTAGAAAGTCGTTTAAAGCCACATTTTACAGCAATAACAAAAATCACAAATAATGCATATCAAGTCCAAAGAATGAAAAGAAAGACGGGATTATACCCGAATGCATATACTTCAATGCACGTAGCATCTGATAAAGAAAAAACTGATGGTGTTCACGGGTCAAGTCATCATTGGCTTTAATGACTTGATGGAGATCAGACTCCATAAGCTCAAAGACCACATAAATATCTTTAAACTCTCTCTTTGACGGCGGCAACATGATCCTCTTAATATCAACAATATCAGGGTGTCTTAAAAGCCTCAGCAACTTAACTTCACGAAGGATTCTAACGGCGTCAGAAATATGCTCAAAGGCATCCTGAATCTTCTTAATTGCAACCTTTTCGCCAGTGTGTGTGTCAATTGCTGCACAAACAACTCCATAGCTACCCTTTCCAATAATCTCAATAATCTTGTATCTATTAGCTTCCCCATACTCGGTGAAAAACTCTAATTCTTTGGAGTCCTGCAAGTTATTAACTCTAAAATTTCAATGTCTGTACAATTCAGTCAGCTAAGCACAATGTTTCAAGACAAAAACGAATCAAAATCTACTAACCAAAACATTTCTTTTTTTTTGTTTGTAAACAAAGTGGCAAACACCACTAAAACTCACACACACAACTGCGAGTTCCAGGTTCAAAACCGGATAAAGGTATCCAGCCTAACAATTTCGACATTATGAGCCTCACAGACTAACCAAACCTTTGTAGAAAGATATAATAGTTGACCAAAATGTTTATTTGAATTTTGACCAGAATGTTTATTTGATGGGAAATGCTAATCAGTGCCCCATGTACCGGCTAAGGAATCAAATATAGTAGTATTTGCATTGAAAGTTGTGTAATCAATGCATTAAAAGCTTAAAAAGTGTCTTTTATGACATAAAATTTCCTCTTTTGGCTTCCTTAACCGGTGTCCGGGTTAACATGACCCTTATTTGAATTCTAAGGCATAAAAACGAGTAAATAATTATTCTAAACAAATGAATAGCCTTAATAACATGTAAACATTGTAATGATTAAGTTTGATGTATGAGTCAAACATTATCCTTAGCACAAAAAATATAAGTAATCTAAGTTTTTTTACTGCATATAACTATCTTTAATGTTTACAGTTAAAATAATTATTCTGCCAAATGATAATCATTACACACGTTCACAAAACAGAGCCAAATGATTGATAAAATCTAATAAAAAAATAAGATCAGAAGAAAACAAAAAAAAACGTCAAAACCATTAATTTTGAACGGTTAAATATTAAAAAATTCATCATTTTGTGCCATCCCATGTTCATATTTTCATTATAACGTAACATTTCTTGAATTAGAGAGAGAATAAGACCTTGAGCTGCTGAATTTTCTGCGTCATTGTTCTCCTCTTTTATCAAAAAGCAGATAAAAGCTTTTTACATTGAAGAGAGAGACCGAAATTAAACGGAGAAGAACCAAAATTTAAGCTTCGAATTGACGGATATCAAAACGAATTCGAAGCTTGGAGATTGGTCCTTCTCCGATGAGGATGATGATGAAACCCTAGAAGAGAGAGAAACCAGAAGCGACGAGAGAAAGAGAGATATGAAATGAAATGAAAGAGATTTGTGAACCGAAGAAGGTGACAGAGAATTTTGTCGGATTATTGTTTTGTTTTGTTTTTTTAATAATTTGAAAAGTTGTTTATTTATGTGGCTATGATTTTTTCTTTGTACCTGAAAAATATAATATTAGTTCTTTTAATACCGACACATTTTGATATTTTCTGATATTTCCGTTTCATGCTCAATGGTAGTTGTTGAGTTTGTAGTATTCTCACTCCTTCATTCATTCATTATAAACTCACTTTCTATATTTGTTTTCAAACTTCACATACATTAATGGTTTTATTTACAAAATTATATTGATTAAATTTATTAGAGTAAATTACCCTTCTCTCAATATTTAAATTGCACTATCTTCCTCTGGGTAAAATATACACACTTTTCATTTTGAAAAAATCTTGAATTACATTTATCTTTTTTTTTTTGACGGAATTCATCTCCCATGTTTTTTAACAAAGCAAAATGGAATTAAACTAAAAATCAGCAAACATTCTCCTTAGCACAAGGTGTGCTAAAAAAAAGCTTTAAAGTTCAATACAAAAGGATACAATACAAAGTAAAATTAACCAGCACTCAAACAATCAAAATGACGCAATCACAAACCATAAAAGCCTAAAAGCTAAGCTAGCAACCTTTGTCTTCACCTACAAAAGAGAAATATGATAAACATTATTTAGGAGGTGAGACACTTTTTCCCATAAGAGTAAAAATATTGTCATTTCTTTCATTCCAAATGACTCAAACAGAAGTAAACAAAATTAAGTGCATAAAAGAGCGCCGCACTTTGGAGCCACCTGTCGAATGAGCAGGGTCGTTCCAATGAAAATGGAGGCCCGACTCTCATAAAAAAGAAAGGCCCCTGATAAAAAAAAGTATTTTTTTAAAAGAAAAAAAACTTTATATTATTTGTTTTATTTTATTTTTTGAGAGGATAATTATAATGTTTGTTGTTAAACTTTGCTATTTTATATGACAACTATGTGCCCAAAATTACAAGTGCTCTAAAATAATATATAAAAAAAAATTATATTGTGTTTTTATTTATAAATATGTAGTTTAATAGGTTGAAGAGTGAACTGAATTAAGGAGATAATAGAGAGTATGGAGAGATAATAGAGAGTACGGAGGATATATGAGTATTTTGGCTGTATTATATGTTGTAAAAAAATAATTAGATGAGGGGGAGTTGAACCATGACATCAAGGCTTCTTACACAATGTCCTGCCACAAGTCCACTTCCGCGCCATTCTTATAGTTTTACAGCGCTATTAATATATATGCCTATTTTACATTAATGTTATAAACATGAGAAATATTTCGGGGCCCCAAATTTTGGAGGCCCGACTTAGTAGAGTTGTTTGCACCTTTCAAGGGTCAGCCCTGCAAATGAGCATACTGAACAAAGTGTTCCGTAGTAGAAGGGATCAACCGATGAGAAACTCAACCAATCACAAACCAGATTTCAAAGAGAGCAAAAAAAAATACAATTTAGGAACAAATGGTTTGTCATTTCCACCTCACAACACCCACTCACACAAAGCTGGTTTTCATTAGTAATAACACCACGTCTAACCAAGCAAAAACTAAAACCTTCAGAGGAACGTCTTTATGCCAAATCAAATATGAAACTGCGGAAGGACGTTGCGCTTGTGAGCTAGTGTTTTCGTAAGCACCGCAGACAGAGTAAACATCGTCCCGGTCCAACTACCACATCCACTTATCGTTAGTTTCAACTTGCAAATGCACATTAGGAAAAAAAAATTGAGCACTCCTCAGCCAACTCCTACTCCCACGCCAACAAACGACACCCACCTTACGAGTATAAATCTATTACACAGCAGAATATCTCTTAGCCACTTGTCCACCCATGATAAAGTACATGCTGCCCCATTACCCATCTTATAAGTCACACCATACCTTGCGACTAGCACACGATACCACAACCCACGACGACTCACTGACATCCTCTAACACCATTTATCTAATAGAGCAACATTAAACTCCCTCAAACACCTCACCCCAAACCTCCCTCCTCCTTTCTAAAGTAACTGAATCTCAATTAACCCAAGAAATTTTCCTATGATCCTTGCATCCACCCCAAAAGAAACGACATAAAATAGTAAATAAAGGAAATGATATCCAAAGAAAGGGCTTTGAAGAAGGAAATTGAGAGTTACGTGGCCTTGTTTGGATAGAGAGTTATTAAGGAGAAAATATCATGTTTCATATTTAGTTACGTGGCACCAAATAAAACCGCGAACTTTCCAACAACACGTTTTTATTTATTTTTATTTTATTTATGATGAAACCCCTCGTTTAAGAATCGGATTTGGAGAATGGCATCTCATAGTTTGAGCCTATCAGCTGCTGCACAAATTCTTCCCAATACCCAAATTCTGAAATTTGATTCTAAACTTTTGTTGTGGCCATCACGTTTGCATACTAAACCCACAACAAAACTTTCTTCTTCAATTCGGGCAATGGGCTCTTCAGCTTCTTCTAACTCCAACAACCCAAACACCACAGAAATTCAATCAGGTATTCATTATTTTATTGGGTTTTCCTCACTTTCTTTTTTCTTTGCTGAAATCAATTTATTTCCATGTCAAAAGTATATAGTTTTGCTCATAGACTATTTTAACATAAGATTCCAACATAACTTAAGACTTAATATTTTGATAGAAACAAACTGGTATCTATATTGGTAAGTTTAGAAAGAAAAAATAAATTGTGGGTCGAACAATTCTTGGTCAGACTATACTTACTTAACAGTCTAACCGGAGAGTAAGTATAGTCTGAGAGTCATTCCCTTGGGAACCGGAGAGTTAATACTTAACACCCGAAAAATATTATTAGGAGGGGGCCATTAATAACTCTGCTTGTAGGTGTATGGGGGGTTGTGATGTTGATGAAGGTTTTGATCACATGTTTTTTGAATGACCATTGTTTTCAAGGTTGTGCGAGGGGGTAGTGGGTTGCTTGGGTATGACTACTGCTCTTACAAATTTAGAAATTGATTATTCAATTTGCTGGCTTTGTGGAGTGGAGGAAGAGTAATTGAACAAAATTGTACAAGAAAATGGCGAGGGAAGTGTTGAATTTATATTCTCTTAAGTTTAATAGCTGAAGTGAAAATGAAAATAGGAGAAATTGGAATTAAACAAACAGCCCTTAATGTTGTGTCTGAACTCTGAAGAGTTCGAGTAAGAAAGTTTTGCCATGTAGTGTGTATTCGCAGGGTGGGAAGCAGGAAATATGGAGGCACTTTGCAGCAGATGACGTTGATGTTTCTCTCGAAAACAATGATATCCCAAATCTGCTGCTGCAGTGTGGGAAGCTATCCCAAACTATGGCTTCACATGAGATGGTGAAGGGGCTTAATTGGAGTGGTAAATTGTTTTGGCGGATGGTTTTGGAGGGTTGCTAAGCTTAAGTCATCACCTGGATCTGTGCTGATTAGTGCACCTCTTATAGGCTTGATGTTGAGCACGTAGCTTAACCATCACGAACCTGAAAAGTTGTATGTTGGTTATAAGGCTGGTGGAGATAGATATAGCTAAATTTTATGTAAAAGTGTGTTCCCGTCGTAAGACTGGAGTGGAGTTAATAGGTGTGGGGTTTCATGTAATGCTTGCTGTTGAAAATTGAATGGGGAGTAGAAGTATTGAAACCGACATACATGTAACGTTTAGAGGGCTGGTGCTAGTTTTTATCTTAGACGTCTTTATGCTATTTTCAGTGATGGTAGTAGCAAGGTGTATGACATGTTTGTAGTCCTTAGCATCTCTTGTGCTTGGTCTAGTGTATTGTCAATCACTTACTTTTTGTGTGTATTATTGAAATGTGCGTAAATTGTAGAAATAAAAGTAATAAAGAGATAGATATAGATGCTTTGGTCCTCCAATCCAACAACTTCTTTCTGTGCTTTGCAGGATCTAGTCCTGTTGATTATAAATCTTTAAGTGATGCAGAATGGAAGAAGCAGCTAACCGATGAACAATTTTATGTTACTCGGAAAAAGGGAACTGAGAGAGCTTTCACTGGGTGAGTTTAAGATTACGCTTACTAGTCATGCATGTCATTTTCAATTTCTTTTTCAAGATTCATTCAATGCTATGTAGCAGCAACATTTCTTTGAGTGTCTAACACATGTTGTCTGACACTCATACGACACAGACACATACTTTCAATCGTTTTTATTTTCTCAAATTATTATGGAACTCTTGGTGTTATGTCCGTTGTCTGTGTTGGTGCCAAAGTCGTGTTACCATGGCCTTTTGACTTGCTTGTTACTCTCAGCTACTAACTTTCCTTGATTTTTATGCCTATTTAATTGAAATTTATCGATTATGTTAATTCAGTTCGCCAAATTTATTTTGCATTAAAGGACATGGTGCTGCATAGCTGGTTAAAGAATTTAATGCGCTTGTTGAAAACATATCATTTAGTTGATGCCACATTTAAAAGATGGAAGTTTGAATGCACCTCATTGATTGCAGTTTTGTTCACAAATGTAGCATACTCAGTAAAGTAGCTACTTCTGGTTTATGACAGTTTTCTAGTTCTCACCATTGGCCAATGGACATTACACAGATTGCTTATATCATATTATTACATAATTAGTTGAAGATGTCACGTTCAAAAGTTGTTCATTGTATTTCGCTTGTGGTTAATACCTGAAATGAAAGATACAAGGATTTCAGTAGCATAAAGTATTGTATAAAAGTCTTGTGATGTTCTGAATGTTTCACATTATTGAAATGAAACCCAAGTTCTATATTTAAAAGAGGAAAGGTCTTGAAAAAAGTTTATAAAGAGAGGCACCTGTAGCCTTTCAAGTCGGTTTTGTAAGGACGAGTTAGACCCAATATAAAAAACTTGGTACACAATGCTGAGTCAGTTTTGTGTGCACTTGGCTTTAATACATGGTGTCCATATATGATTCAGGTACTCTAAAATTTACCATATCTTTTGCCTAAAGTATACTTTTGTACCATGTTGGTACTCTAAAGTGATATATTATAGTGATATTGTGGTATGATTTTGCTGGTTAGATTCTGTGATAGCATTTCAATAATTCTGTGCTACTATTCGTTGTATTTAACCTTTTTTTAATCCATTTTAGGGAGTACTGGAATACCAAAACTGAAGGGACATACCATTGCATATGTTGTGACACACCCTTATTTGAGTAAGTACTTTATGTATGCATGTATGTATGATACACCTATTGGCTTGTACTTTGTTTGAGTAAGTACCTGATATTGTGGTATTTATTTAACCAAATATATATGGCCCGAATCATCTTGAACTTATTAACTTCTCTTGTGTTTTCCAGATCATCTACCAAGTTTAATAGTGGAACTGGTTGGCCATCTTATTACCAGCCAATTGGTAAAAATGTGAAATCAAAGCTAGATTTGTCAATTATATTCATGCCTCGCCAAGAAGTTCTTTGTGCTGTTTGTGATGCTCATCTTGGACACATTTTTGATGATGGCCCTCCACCCACAGGAAAGCGTTACTGTATCAACAGGTAAATAATCACTTGTTGAATTGTGTTTCTTTTGCACCTGTATAATCTCACATTTGTCTAGAAGTTTAAGTTTGTTGTGGAATTTCTGCAGTGCTTCCCTTAAACTCAAACCAAGGAAGTAAGATGGTCATATATTTGTCACTCAAATGCAGATGGTTTAATATTCAAATGGTAACTGAAAAATTTGTAAATGGATCAGTACATTGTATACTTTTTTCTGTTTTTCTTTACTTGAAGAACGAAACTGTCCCATGCTGATAGTGTATCCAAATTTTTATAAAATGTGAAAACTTGTTGATTACCGTACAATACCCTATATAATGAAGTTTTAAGTATTTGTGCAGCATTACGAACTTACCATTGGTTGTTTCCCAACATTGATTAAGCTTTTGAAGTAGCCGATTTAATATAAGTTTGTAAGTTGTTTTTGATAATACTCATTTTAGTTATATTCTAGTTTTCTATTCTTAAAAACCAAAAGAGGAGAAATAACATGAATCTAACCATGGATATTGAAAGGGTCTTTCAGTATATGCCATGGTGAACATTTGTCAAACGAAGTTTAAAATGATTTGGATTTGTAAAGTTTATTAATTTGGAACTTAACTTAATTGAATTAGTTTATGTTTGATGTAAAGTTCAGTGTAAACATTGTCAAAGTAATGCAAAGCTAATTGGATTATCTCTTCAGATCAAACCAAGTTTTGGAGGAAAAGTAAATTTTTACATGTTAGAGAACATATACCCTTTCAAGTTCCCATTTTTCAATTTCTTCAACCCCTCATCCTTCTTTCTTTATCACCAAAACTCTTAAAAATCTTGGTTGGGCCTAACACAACCCACAAAACCAGCTTGTGAGGTGAGGATTGCCCCCACTTATAAACACATTGTCAGACCATGTCCTGTCCGATGTGGGACTCTTAACACACACCCTCACGACCAACACTATTGGGCTTGGTTTGTGGACATAAATGGTGGGTGGCCCGATAGCGGAAACCTGATAGCAGGTGACCCAATGGATCTTGGAGAGGCTCTGATACCATCTTAGAAATCGTGGTTGGGCCTAACACAACCCACAAAACCGGCTTGTGAGGTGAGGATTGCCCCCACTTATAAACACATTGTCAGACCATGTCCTGTCCGATGTGAGACTCTTAACAAAAACAATGTCATCTCCTCCCTTTGCCTTTTTACTTGATGTTCTCTCACTACAGTCTCGTGTGATCAACTTTTTTACAATTCATTATCCGATTCGGTTATGGTGCTGAGGCTATAGATAGCAGAAATACTTGCTTGATTACCATTGTTTCACTTATGAGTCTACTTGTTACATTGATTATCTTGACAATGATGGAGGTGTTTGGATGGAGGGTTTGATGTGCCTCATGACCGATTGATGCACAACATTGAGGTTTGTTAGGGAGGCACTGTCGTAGTTTGGGACGGTGACACTGCTGAAGATGTCACTAATGGCGAAGACTTGAAGGTTTTGCAGGTTCACATTGCAAATCTTCTTGTGGAAGGGTTTAACCTCCTCCATGTGATGGTCATGACAGAGCCTCACAATGATGTCAAAAGAGTTGTTAATGTTATCTTAATATTATTGTTATTTATTTCTAAAGTTATAATGTTAATTTATTAAAAGTTGATATTTGATATTTGATTGATTTGGTTTGGTTTGACACCTACTTTGGTAATCCATCCTGCTGATGTCCCCTTACATTTTGCTGGAATGACGGTCTGCAAAAACCAAGAATCACATCTCTGATGTTGTTGTCCACGATGTGGTACCATGACGCTTGTTCCAAATTGTTGAAAGGGTTCAACCATGTTATTAATTAAATCCATTGCACCATAGAGCTTGGCAGCATCAATCACACCTTTGTTAAATGATGTTTACTCTTTGTCATTTGTGCAAGTTTTGGTTTGCCTCGTGTAAAAAAAGAAGTTTAGAGTCTAACCTTGTAATTTAAAGATTATTTAGTTTTGGACTTTCAAGACATCAAATTTCAAAATTTAAAGTATTTTTACTCATTGTAATTCGAGCGAATTTTGGTTTATCCCATGCATAATCTATTGTGTACAGTCAGAATTCACGAATTAAAATCCAGAGTTTTCTTTATACCTTAGATAAACCAGAACTTACCAAAATAGTAGGGGGGGTAAACACCATTTAACCCATCATACCATGCTATTAAATGATTAATGTTTTACTCATAATTCTTGATGAATTATATTTTAAGAAAATTCCATCTTTGTGATTGACAGTACAAGTGAGAAAATGGCTCGATAAAAATTTGATCATGCAAAGGAGTTAAAGAAAGAAAAAAACTAACCTAAGTTTTTTTTGGGTAGAATGACAATGGAAAAAGAAAAGAAAAAAGAAAGGGTTAAATAAGTTTTTCGTCCTTATAAATATAGCGAATTTTGATTTTATTCCTTAAAAAATTAAATTGAATGTTTTCATCCTCACAAATTTTTTTATTTTGTTTTTTGTCCTTAATGGCCATTTTATGTTCATATAAATGGCAAAATTATAACTCTTTTATGTTCAAATTGTATCCATGTTATGTGCGTTTATTATATTCGACATTTATATATTCATATTATGTACAAAAAATGTCAAAAACATGTTAAAATTATATCCATTAAGGACCAAACAACAAAATAAAATTTTTTGTGAAGATGAAAACATTCAGTTTAATTTTATAGAGACTAAAATCAAAATTCGTTATATTTATAGGGACGAAAAACTTATTTAATCCAAAAAGAAATGTTGTTTTTCGGTAGAATGACAAAAGGAAAAAAGAAAAGAAAGGAAAGAGTACAAGGCCTCTCTTTCTCCGTGGTGCTCCCCTATGTTGCATTTTATTCCTAAGATGGAGTTTGCTTTTGTCAGTTCCTTCATAGTACTGGGAAGAATGTCAAGGCCTACTGGACTTGGTTTCAGAAGATGAAAAACTAAATTTGTTAACAAACAACTCTTACATGATGTTGGGTATTTGTATTGGCATCATAATTGCTAAAATAAATATCCTTGTATGTGTTGTTGGAACCAATGTTCCAACATGTGTTTAGGCATCTCTGTAAGATGTTGGACACGATGTTCCAACATCATGACACGGTTCAGTGTGCCTGGGTTCATGCCTATTTGTACGCGCGCCCTTTATTGTTTAAAGAAACAATATTTCCTTATCTTATTGATCAAGCAACGCGCACATCTTTACAAAATCAGCTGTGGAATATTCCTAAAGTAGTATTTATATTTTAGGAAATATTTGTTATTGATTTGGACGATCCTAAAGATGTTCTGACATTTTAGGACTTTCCATATTTGTTTCTGATTTCTGTTTTGCAGATTAGTTAAACCGATCTGTTTTGTTCTGAAGCCCAACTAAGTATTTGGCCCAAACTGCTTCAGTATATAAACAATGCTTCAAGACCTAATTGATCATTCAAGCTGTCATTCTAAAAAGTTTAGATTTTTAGGGTTTTGGTCTACATGTGTTCTACTCTTGTATCATGTTGATACAAGTTTAAAACCTATATTGTGAGTCTTTCTTGTATTGTTTGTGATACATGTTTAGGACAGTGTGTTGAGTTTGATACTCCTGTGTACTACACTGAAGTTGTGAAACAAGGTGCTAGTTGTTTGTTTGAAGGTAACTTCATCTTTGTGTTTATTGTTTGAGGTCTGATAGGTCACAAGGGCTGTGACTGACCATAGGATAGTGAGACGGGATCTCAGATCTAGGAGTTCCTAGGTTGAAGTCTATACGGGTAGGTCCTAGGTCTTTAGTGTAAACGGGGAGTTTGCTAAGAGCTATAGAATAAGGACTACACTAGTGGATTTCCTTCCTGACTTGGTAGCCCCCAGAGTAGGTGTGTTTGTCACCGAACTGGGTCAACAAACTCACTTTGTTCTTTACTTTCTCGTCGTTTATTTCCTTGTTTTTATTTCTGTTTATTACGTGATGTTGGAACATTGAACGAAACATTATAAACGTTGAAACATCGTATAGAACATTTTAAAACAAGTGCGCTAGAATCTCAATTGGCATCAGAGCAGACACCCTGCCTGTTTTAGGGTGAGCTCCAGGGAAGTTTCATTCTAGCACTATGGACAAGGAAGGTGGATTTGTAAACAGACATCCTCTGTTGGATGGCTCAAACTATGATTACTGGAAATCACTCATGAGAGCTTTTCTCAAATCCATTGACAGTAACACCTGGAAGGCAGTTCTGAAAGGTTGGGAACATCCTGTGGCCCTTGATGCAGATGAAAACAGGACAGTTGTCTTGAAACCAGAAGAAGAGAGGACCACTGCTGAAGATGAACTGGCTCTTGAAAATTCCAAAGCATTGAATGCCTTATTCAATGAGGTAGACAAGAATATGTTCAGGTCGATCAAGCAATGCACTGTAGCTAAGGATGCGTGGGAGATTCTCAAAACTGCACATGAAGGCACAACTAAGGTAAAAAGTGCAAAACTTCAACTTCTTACTACTAAATTTGAAAATTTGAGAATGCTGGAGGATGAAAGCATACAGGACTATCACCTGAATATTCTCGACATTGCCAATGCTTTTGACTCACTTGGAGAAAAAATCTCTGATGAAAAGTTTGTGAGAAAAATTTTAAGATCTCTACCCAAGAGGTTTGACATGAAGGTAAGTGCCATTGAGAAAACTCATGATATCTCTGGTATGAAAGTTGATGAACTTGTTGGCTCACTTCAAAATTTTGAACTGGTTGTTGAGAACAGAACTGAGAAGAAAGACAAAAGTGTTGCTTTTACTTCTAATACTGAAAATGATGTGGTACTAGGAGATAGTGTGAGTAATGAAGACTTATCAGAGAATCTTGTCATGCTTGGAAGATAATTTAACAAAATTTTGAAGCATGTAAACAGGAGTCCCAGGCCAAATGGGCAGAACATCAGATTCAACAATAATTAACAAATTAGTAAGGAAAATAATGTTAGATTAGATGAGAATAACAATCTATACAAGGGAGTCCAATGTCATGAATGTGAAGGATATGGTCACATTAGACCAAAATGTGCAACTTTTCTCAAAAAACAAAAGAAAAGCTTAACTGTTTCTTGGTCTCAGGATGATGAATCTGAAAAAGATATGGAAAATGAATTTACCAAACATGTTGCTTCTCTAACTGGAAGAGTTTTATCTGATGATGAATTAGTTGTTATCTATAAAAAAAATTGAATGATAGAAACACAGACACCTGTAAACAACTAGAGGAGAATAAAAATATCACCAATCAATTGGAGGAAGAAAAGATTGGTCATCTAGAAAAAATCTCTGAGCTCAATAATGAGGTAAATCAGCTGAACTCTCAACTTAATCATGTTATGAAGCACGTAAAAATGATGATCACTGGGACTGATGTTCTGGATGAGATTCTTGAAGGGCAAATTCAAGGTAAACCAAATGGGATTGGGTTCACCTCCAAACATCCAAACCAGAACCAGCAAACTAAGACTTTTGCTCAGGCCCTAGTAGAATATGGGATAGTTAAAAAGAAGAAATTTGTCAATAATATAAAGTTTGTAGCTTCCATCAGAACAAATGATCCAACTGTAAGCAAAGGTATGTTGCAACATACTAAGGAACATCAGGTACCTAAAGTTAGAAAGGTTTCTCCTACTAGGATATGTCACTTTCCTAAGAAAAAAGGGCACATAAGATCTTTCTGCTATAAGTTGTATGGATTCCCACAACAACTTCATCAAAAGGCACAGAAGCCAAAAGTGACAAGGGTCAAGAAGATGTGGAAACCTAAGATTGACAATGTAGGATTGATGGCTCACATCTCTCTAAGAACACCTTCTAGGGAAAGATGGTATTTTGACAGTGGATGATCTAGGCATATGACTGGGTTTAAAGATCTTCTTGGGATTGAGGAGTCTTGCACAACCACCTATGTCACGTTTGGAAATGGGAAAAAAGGAAAGATTATAGGCACTGGAAACTTAATCAGCAATGACTTACCTTATTTGAATAATGTCCTATTAGTGAAAGGGTTGACCACTAATCTGATCAGTATAAGTCAACTGTGTGATGAAGGGATGAGTGTGAATTTCAGCAAATCTGTTTGCTTTGTGACCAATGAGAAAGGGGAAGTGATAATGAGAGGTATTAAATATGAAGGTAATTGTTACTTATGGATTCCTCTTAGCAAAGATCAGACAAAAAAGCTAACTAGATATAATCAAGTTATGATTTCGGAGAAAAGAAATTGTGTGTTTCAATGTACTGTTGAGGATAAGCTCATAACAGTTGATGGTATAGCTTCAAAACCTGTAAGGATGGAGGAGATGTCAATGAAGTGTAATGTTGAACAAAATGTTCTAACATTGTGATGTATCAACTTGAGCATAGGTGTTGTCCCAAAGATTACTATCATGTGTGCTTGGATAAATCAATGTTATATCAATTATCGCTCAGTCAGCGTGGTTTTTAAGGAGAACACAACAACTTGAAAATAGTGATATTAGGGTACAATTAGGAAGCTTTCACTCAAAAAATTTAAATGACAAGCAACCTAAAGATTTGAAGGGCAAATTGGAAATTTTGCTACAAAAAGGGTGTCAGTTATGTGAGCGAAAGCTTGTTTCCTCAGTGCACGCTAATCTAGGGAAAGTTTCTCTAACCTCCCTAAAACAACCAACCACACATAATAACTTCCCTCCTATCACTGCCTTGCCTTTCTCTTCATCCAACTTCAGAAGCATGTTTCGTATTCTTCTTCTTCTTCTTTTGCGACTCTCCATTGCTCACTTGACTATCAATTTTTGCCAAAACAACCAAATCATCATGATTTTCAAAAACAACCCTCAAACCACCAAAGAAAACGTTGCCTCTGACCCTCTCGAAACAAGTCCCTCCATTACCAAAGTGATTAAACCCATCACAACAATTACGAGGCCCTCCTCTAAGACAAAGAAGTCAAAAAGGGGTGAATCAAAGATTGCATTAAGCATGACTGATCTGTACAAGAAAGAGAATCCTTTTATATCCACCGTTGTAGAACCAAATGTTGGAACTTCTGTGAAAGATCTCAAGAATGCAAAGGTTGAAGTAAATCCCAAGATTGCTACTAATGTTGCAACTTCTGTTGCTGAGAAAGGTAACCCTGATAAAAACCTAACTGTTAAAGTATCTAAATCTTGCAAAAACCTAGGTTTAGAAGACTTGAATGCTGCTATTGAGAGTACTGAGAATATGGACCTTGATGATTCGAAAACCGGTGATAAGAGTATGGGTGAAGACAATGATCAACTCTCTTTTGAGAAAACTGATGACCAAAACGATGTTATGCCGGATGTTGGAAGATCCTTGATCCAACAGGAAAAACAACATGATGATGTTGGATCTCCTGATAAAGATGAATCTGCTCATGAGAATGAGTCTGAAAAGGAACTAGTATCTGCCAATACTGCTATGAACTCTTCCTCTGAAGAAGAGAAACAGATTGGAGCAGAGTAGACTGAAGTGGAGACTGGTTCTGAGGAGGATTTGTCTGTTGAAAAAGATGAAAAAAAGATGGTGGATGTTGATGATATGGATTCAGATGACATTTCAGTAGGCAGGAAATATGGTAGGAATATGGCCAAAAGACTAAGAAGTAACAAAGGGAAGGTTGTTCCCTTTGAGGTGAAAACCCCCGAGACTAGGACCAAGAATGCTGGTATAGGTCCAAGGAAAGGTTGGAGTAAGGTGAAGGTAAAGTCTACAACTGGTAGAACAAAGAAGAGAAAGATTGCATCTACTAGTGAATCTGAATATGATGTTGAGGAGGATGCTCTAAACATCATTTTTTCTATAAAAAAGAAGTCTGCTGGAAAGAAGAGTGTGTAGACTGTTGAAAATGTACCTATTGACAAGGTTTCATTTCATCTGCCTGAAAATGCGCAAAGGTGGAAGTTCATTTATCACAGGAGGCTGGCATTGGAAAGAAACCTTGGGAAGGAAGCATTGGGAATTGAAGTTGTAGTGGAACTCATCAGAGAAGCAGGACTAAACAAGACAGTTTGCAATCTTGGTGATTGCTATGAACAGCTTGTCAGTCTGGTAAACATCTCAAATGATTGTGATAATCCCCTTAGTAGAGAATATCAAAAGGTGTTTGTAAGAGGAGAGTGTGTCAATTTTTCCGCCAACATTATCAACAAATTTCTTGATGTTAAAGAGAACAACTTTTCTAAGTTAGAGGCAACTTACAGTCAAGTTTGCAGAGAAATTACTACCAACCAAGTCAAAGCATGTCCCAAGAAGAAAAAATTTCATCTGGTAAGTTGTCTGTAAAATATGTGATACTAAATAAAATTGTTGCTGTAAACTGGGTTCCTACCACACATTCCTCAGATGTTGCCACTGGGCTTGGTAGAGTTATTTATGCTAGAGGCAGTAAGACCAAGATGGATTTTGGTGTTTACATTTTTGAACAAACTGTGAAGCATGCCAAAATAGATGCTGTTAAATTTCCTATCGCTTTTCCTAGCTTACTTTGTAGCATCATTCTGGACCAGCATCCTAACATTAAGACTGTGAAAGATATCCCTAATAAGAGGGAATCTCCTCTCACCTTGCATCAAAAACTGTTTGGTGCTAATCATGTTCCAGACATTGTTGGAACATCTGAAAATGTACCTGTTGCAGGGCTGATGACAAAGCAGGAGATTGTGGCTGCCCTCAAGGACACTTGTGTTATGCTGGATGAAAGAAAAATTCAGTTTGAACTTATGATCCACTCTTTAGAGAGAGAGGATGCTGCAGTAGAGGATGAGCAAGCAGAAAGTGAGGAAGAAGATGATGATGCTGATAAGGGTCAGGGAGATGAGGAAGCATCTGGGAGCAGTTCTGAGGATGCTGAATGGTTTTTTTTATTTATAATTTCTGTTGTGTGGACTATGCCCTGAATATTTTGTGCACCTAGTGTGCGTATGGTCTGTAATTTTGATACAATGGCTCTTTTAAGTTTTCTGTGGATTTATGCAATTTACTTCCGGTACTTCCTTATATCTATGTGCATGTATTTTGGCATATTTTGTGGCTAAAAAGGGGGAGAAAAATGGTATATCTATACTCTCTATATGCTTGTTTGTTTGCATTAATTTTGCAGCTATTTGGATGTGTGTTGTACTGCACCTATTTTTGTATGCCTGTATTTTCTATTGTTGCATTTATTTTGCAACTATTTCAGGTTATGTGTAGATGTTGTCATGAATGTTGCAACATCTTGATGTTCTTCATGGTGATCTGAGAACTTCTCAGTATTTTTATATTGTACATGTTCCTTGCTGATGTTCATTAGAATGTTGGAACATGTCTGTGAAGACTTGTGTAGATGTTGGCACTAAAGCTGCAACATCTTGATGGTGCTCTATAGAGTGTTGGAACATATCTATGTGACCTTGATAGGTCTGCTAGTTGGTGAGTATTCCCTAAAGATTTGGATGAATCAGCCCTGAAGTTATCCTTTATTCTATTTGTTAAAAGTGTTAGCTTTCAAGATTCTTATTGTGCATGTGTTTAGGGGGAGTAGTGGAATATTCCTGTAGTAGTCACTCATAGGTTCTTATATTCAGGGGGAGTGATACTTTTATGTGTGCTTGCGCTAGTTCAAGCTGGTTAACAGGATGTTGAGTCGGATGTTTAAACATCCATGTCTGCCATTTGTAAGTGTGGGAATTTATTTTTCCCTTACTTCTATATGTGGTTGGTGACAGTACTCTGTAGGTATGAGAAATTTATTTTTTCTCTTGCTGATTTGTGTGGCAGGTACTCTTGTCTGAAGTTTTGAAGGATGTTGGAACATCCAATGTTTATGAGAATTCATTCCCTGAGTGTAGCATATGAATTTATTTTTCCTCTGCTCTTGAGAGAGTTCTTTACTCTCTGTTTTATTGCTTGGACCTAGCATATGTGTGACATGTTTTCCTGTCTGATGGTGCGAAGGATGTTGAAACATCCAACCTGTGTGGGAATTCATTTTCCCTGTCTGTAGCTTAGGAATTTATTTTTCCTCTGCTCTTGTGAGACTATGCTATTTATCTGATCCGTTGATGCATGTCTCTGATAAGTGTAATACCTCTACAACTGAAGCTGTGATTGAAGATTATGTGAGGTATTCTTGTATGCACACTTTTGCTATGTCTTTAGTGATACTGTCTGCTACTTCTTCTTCTTGAATATGTGTTCGTGATGACTTGAGGAAGTGTATCTAAGATATCCCTTTAGATTGTGTGTGCTAGCTGTTTCTTCATAGGTATGTGTTCATGCTCTTGGAGAAATGGATGTCTTCTGTATCCCTCTTGATTCTTTGCATTTGACCTTAATTTGTTCTAGCCAAAAAATTTGTCAAAGGGGGAGATTGTTGGGTATTTGTATTGGCTGCATCATTGCTAAAACAAATATCCTTGTATGTGTTGTTGGAATCAATGTTCCAACATGTGTTTAGGCATCTCTGTAAGATGTTGGACACGATGTTCCAACATCCTGACACGGTTCAGTGTGCCTGGGTTTATGCCTATTTGTACGCGTGCCCTTTATTGTTTAAAGAAACAATATTTCCTTATCTTATTGATCAAGCAACGCGCACATCTTTACAGAATCAGCTGTGGAATATTCCTAAAGTAGTATTTATATTTTAGGAAATATTTGTTATTGTTTTGGACGATCCTAAAGATGTTCCGACATTTTAGGACTTTCCATATTTGTT